>SAMEA104315421__coassemble_457_pt1 | contig 158655 bp, 114 predicted proteins | sample SAMEA104315421__metabat2_low_PE_030 | metagenome-assembled genome bin SAMEA104315421 (sample SAMEA104315421) | gut metagenome | biome: Monkey gut; feature: monkey-associated habitat; material: faeces | place: China | collected 2013
CTCCAAGTCCCTCTTCACCAGGTCGCGGAAATGCTCCAGGTCAGCAGCCACGCCCTTTGAGAACACCTCCTGCAGGGCATCCAACTGTGTCTGTGCCTCCTCGGCATAGCCCTCGCTCTTGGCCACGCGGCGCAACAGACCCAGCACCTCGGTACTGCGACGGCTGAACTTCAGGTCGGTGCCCTGTATATAGCGAACAAACTCGGCATACTCCTCATCGGTGAGCGAGAAACTGACGGGGTCGATGCTGCCCGCATGCTCACGTGCATAACGCGTGGTGTAGGTGAAGAACTCGTCACTGGAGGTCAGGTCGAAAAGCATTGAGGGCAGACTGTCGGGCTGCACCTTCACGTCGGGCATGACGCCTCCGCCATCCCTCACCTCGCGTCCGCCAGCCGTATGGAACACGTGCGTGAGGCTGTCGGGCAGCGTCTTGGCCGACCCGTCGGCATTCAGGTGACGGTAGTCATAAGCCTGTATGCAGCGGCCCGATGGGATATAATACTTGCAGGTGGTCATCTTGAGCTGTCCGCCAAAGGACATGTCACGTACGCTCTGCACAAGGCCCTTGCCGTAGGTGCGTTCACCGATGAGCACAGCACGGTCGAGATCCTGCATGCCTCCTGCCAGTATCTCGGAACACGAGGCCGACCCTCCATCTACCATCAGCACGAGTGGCATCAGTGTATCTACTGGTTCCAGAGCCGTGCGATAGTCGTAGTTGGTGCTGGGCACCTTGCCCTTGGTACTCATCAGATGCTGTCCGCGGGGGAGAAACAGGCTGGCGATGTTGACACACTCATCCACCGCACCGCCTCCGTTGCCGCGCAGGTCTATGATGAGCCTGCATGCTCCCTGTTCACGCAGACTGGCCAGTGCATCCCGCACCTCGCGGAAGGCTCCCTCGCGGAAGGCGTCCAGATAGATGTAGCCAACACTGTCAGGCAACATGCCGCTGTAGCTCACACTGGGTGTCTGGATAGTCTGGCGTGTCAGGCGGAAGGTCTTCTCCTCGTCACCTCTGCGCACTTTCACCTCGAGTGAAGTGCCGGCATCGCCGCGCAGCATCTCGCTCACCTTATCTACCGGCACGTTGTAAGTGTCCTGCCCATCCACGCTCAGCAATATGTCGCCAGGCAGCAGCCCGGCCTTCTGGCTGGGTGTGCCTTCATAGGGTTCGCCTATCATCGTGCGCTTCTCCTTGCGGTTGTAGCGCACCACGCTGCCTATTCCTGCATACTTGCCCGTGGACATCTGCCTAAGCTCGTTGTCGTCTTCGGGATAATAGTCAGTGAAGGGATCCACCTGCCTGAGCATGGAGCGAATGCCCCAGCCTATGACCGTATCGGCATTCAGAGTATCCACATAGAAGAGGTCGAGCTGCTTGTAGATGTCACTGAAGAGGTTCAGGTTGCGCATGGTCACCGCATTGTGGTTCTCCTGCCCCTGCACTGTACCGGCCAATGCCACCAACATCGCTATTATTACATAATGTATCTTTCTCATTGTTCCATGATTTTTCTTACCCTTTCACGGCATGCTTCCCATGCCTTGGCATCCAGGTCGGTACCCACCACTTGTATGGCTTGTTCGCCCAATGCAGCGCCGCACTGCAGACTCTGTTCCAGACTGCCCCCATGAGTGTAGGCATAGAGGAAACCCGCGGCAAAGAAGTCGCCCGCCCCTGTGGTGTCGGCCACCTGTACACGCCTGGCGGCCACCCGCGCCTCATGCCCGCCGCTCCGTGCAACGGCTCCGTCGGCTCCCATCTTCACCACGGCCAGCCGGCACATGCCGGCCATCTCGCGCAGCGCCTCCAAGGGAGCCTTGCCCGAGGTGAACACACGACTTTCGTCTTCGTTGGCAAACACCACATCCACATAGTCGGTCACCAGATGGCGGGCGAAAGCCACATCCTCGGCCAGCACATTGTAGCTGGCCAGATCCATACTGGTGGTCACGCCCATCTGGCGTGCCAACTGCCCTATGCGCTCTATCAGAGCGTGGTCCTGCACCAGATAGCCCTCGATGTGGAGCCACCCGACACCATCAAGCAACCGCTCGTCCACTTCACCGGCACTCAGGGTAGAGGCTGCTCCCAGACAAGTGCCAAAGGTGCGCTCGCCCGTGGGCGAGATGAATGTGCAGGCCACTCCGGTGTGCAACGGTGACCTGAGCAGGCGCACCTGGGCTCCCTGCCTGCGGTACGACTCGGCCAGCAGAGCCGCATCGTCATCGGCTCCCACCTTGCCCACAAACAGACAGTCGGCACCCAGGGCTGCCAGAGCCTTGACGGTGTTTCCCGCACTGCCGCCTGCCGACTTGCTGGGGTTCAAGGGCTGCATCAGCCGGGCCAATGCGTCCCGACGGGCATCATCTATCAGCTGCATGCCGCCAGGAGGCAAACCTGCCTCGCGAAGCAAATTATCGTCCTCTAATTGTACCAAGACATCGACTAATGCGTTGCCTATACCTGCTATTTTCACTTTATGCGCGTATTTTTCTGCAAAGATATTGCATATTTACAAAAAAACCCCTACTTTTGCACCGCATTTGAGGCACAAACTTCACTCTGCAACCTTTACTGCTTCAGTAGCTCAGTTGGTTAGAGCACATGACTGTTAATCATGGGGTCGTTGGTTCAAGCCCATCCTGAAGCGCAAGCACGAGCAAGTGGCAACTTGAGAGCCGGCAAGGCAAGCGCCGAGAAGGAGCGAAAGACGCCAAGTGCCAGAGAATGCATCTTACTGCTTCAGTAGCTCAGTTGGTTAGAGCACATGACTGTTAATCATGGGGTCGTTGGTTCAAGCCCATCCTGAAGCGCAGCAGACAAGCCCTGCAAGACAACCATCTTGCGGGGCTTTCTCGTTTCCGCGGCCCGGAGAAGGCTCATGCAGGAATACAGGAAGGGCGCCCGCACGTGTCACACGACACGCACCGGACGCCCTTTCTGTCGGTTCTCTCCCGGCCGCAGGATGCCTGCCGGATTGCCGTCAGCCTACTGCCCAGGCACTATGGGAGGTGCTTCTTGACCACGTAGGAGCCTGCCGTGTAGTTCCTCGATTCGCTTTCTCCGGGCAGAGTGACCTGTGCCGTACAGCCCTCGGGGATGGTGAACTTCCACGTCCACTGGTCTTCCACATACTTCCACTCGCTCTTGATGAGTCCGGCAGCCGACTTGTACTCCGCCTTGAGGAAGCCCAGCCCGCGGTCGGGTACGGGCTTCATGATGATGTGGCGGAAGCCCGGACTGGCAGGGTCAGACTGGATGCCGGCACACGTCTGCCATATCCACTGGCACACGCAGCCGTAGGCATAGTGGTTGAAACTGTTCATGCCGCGCGGCCCCATGCCCTTGTCCTTCATATAGCTGTTCCATCGCTCCCAGATGGTGGTGGCTCCGTTGTCGATACTGTAGAGCCAGCTGGGGTTCTTGCGCTGGTACAGGAGAGCGTAGGCAATGTCGCTCATGCCGTTCTCGGTGAGGGTGGGCATGAGGATGGAGGTGCCCAGGAAGCCCGTCTGCAGGCAGTTGCCATGCTCCTCGAAGTTCTTTCTCAGGCGCGCCTTCATGCTCTCCCTGGCCTGCCCCTCCACCAAGTCGTTCTTGAGGGCAAATAGTGCAGGAGTCTGCATAGTGTTGAGGATGTCGGTCTTGAAGGTGCCGTCGGCATTGAGGAACGTGTCCTTGAGATACTGCCGGGCGGTCTGTTGCATGGCCTCATACTTGGCGGCATCACGGCCGGTGGCACGTGCCATGTCGCGCATCATGCCTGCATCCATGGCCCAATAGCACGCACTCAGGTAGTTCCAATAGACGTAGGTCTCGGGGCGGCGCACCCTGCGTCCCTGCCCGTCGGTCATATCTATGCCTCCGCCGCAGCTCTCCAGAGGCTCATAGCTCAGCCAGTCGGCCCACTGGTAGTCGCTGTTCTCCTTGCTCAGAGCCTTGTGGTCATACTTGGTATCGTTGATGTGGCCCACAAACTTCTCCATGGCTTCCCAGTTCTCGTCCACTATCTGCCTGTCGGCAAACTGCTTCCACACCACCCACGGCACTATGACTCCGGCATCGGCCCAGCCCAGACGCATCATGTCACCGTTTGTGCTGCCATACTGTCCCATGGGAGCCACGCCCGGGAAGCCGCCCTGGGGACTCTGGGTATCGCGCATGTCACGCATCCACTTGTGGAAGAACTGGCGGGTGGAGGCGAAGAAAGTGCCTGTCTCAGCGAACACCTGCGTGTCGGCCGTCCAGCCCAGTCGCTCGTTGCGCTGCGGACAGTCGGTGGGGACAGACAGATAATTGGACCGCTGTCCCCAGATGGTATTGGATATCAAGCGGTTTACAAGTGGGTTGCCCGTGGTGATGACACCTGTCTCCTGCTCCTTTGCAATGGAGGTCACCGGCACAGAGCGCAGGCTACGGATGCGCACCTCGTCGGTGGCGGTGATGGACACCAGGCGGTAACCGAAGAAGGTGTTCTGGGGGCGGAAGGACTCTGTCTTGCCCGTGCCGGCGAAGGTGTAGGTGAGGCGCATGCCGGTGTCGGGAGTGCGCAGGTTCAGTCGGTGCACGCTGCCTTCGGGTCCGTCCATGCCACGAAGCTTGGCGCCATTGCCGTCGTTGAGCAGTTCGGAGGGCAGGCAAGTGAGCACCGTGCCGGCTTTGGCCTGGAACTCAAAGGCAGGAACCGCGGCGCAGTTCTGCCCGAAATCCACCACCAGGGTCTCGCCAGGGCGCACCACCATGGCGGAGCCCTTGCTGAAGCGCTGCTTCACAACCACCCGTCCATACTGGTCCTGGCTCTCGCCTGTGACTCCCTGCCACGTATATGCCTCCACAGGAGCAAGGGCGAGGTCCTCACGCAGGTATATCTCGGCACCGGCCGTAGGCAGTATCTCGCCCTGGAACTCGTGGCTCACCTCGGGAGCGGAAAGTTTGTCGGGGTTGTCGAAGCCCTGTGGCACACGTGCGTCATACTCCTCGCCGTCGAAGATGGCCGCATGGGTCACGGGACCGGCCACGCCTGACCGCCAGCTGGCAGTATCGGTGCCATAGAGGCGCTTGCTGCCGTCGGCATAGGTGAGCTCCACCACACCACGGAACGCAGGCTTCCGCCCCACCATTCCGTCGTGCCCGCCGGGGGTGATTATCTTGTCGGCCCACCATCCGGGAGTGGCTTGCACCGAGAGCACATTCTCGCTGCCGGCAGCGGTGAGCAGCATGCCGGTGATGTCGTAGGTAAACGAGCGCTTGGTCTTGGCATAATGAGTAAAGCCGGGCTTCAGTATCTCCCGTCCCACGGGGCGGCCATTGACATAGAGGTCATACACGCCCAGGCCGGCCGTCATCCATCTGGCCTTCACCACACGCTGCTCATTCTTGAGCGTAGAGACAAACCAACTGGCACCGTCGGCCGCCCTCTCATTGGCTCCGTGCACCGCTCCTGTGACCACGGGGGCGTTCTTAGCCGATATCCACTGCGACGTGCTCCACGCCGAATTGTCTAATGCATCGGTCAACGAACCGCAGTTGCTCTTGCCTGTAGAGCAACCGGCGAGGGCCAGGGCCAATGCTCCCAGCATGGGCAGACAGCACCTGAATAGTCTTTTCTCCTTCATACAGATTGGTTTTCGTTAGTGTAAAATACTGAAACCAGCACGGCTTCTCCCTACAAAGTTACGCAAATAATGGGACAACGGATGCTATGCAAGGGCCTCAATATCGCCCCCGCATGCAAAAAAGAGCGTTTTTCCACATCCAGCAGAGCGCCACCGGCAACGAGCACCATGCCGCTCTATACATTATTATATATACATGAGCAAGACTCTTCAGCCCCAAGGCATGGCCTCTGGGGCATTCCCGACTACTCGCTCCAGAGCAGTGTGCCGTCGGGCGACTGGCCTTGGGCACTGGCACTGGGCTCGGTGGTGCGGCCGCAGTTGTAGAATATAACGGTGGCCTCGCCCTGCTGGTCAAGCGTGAGATGAGGATTCCAATAGAGCGTACGGCGGTAGTCGGCAGGCATGTCGGTGAGCTGTCGCTTGCTGTAGTCGGGGCTGTAGAACTCGGCGGGATAGGCAAAGCCCTGCAGCACATAGTGGCGGTCGCGGTACTCGACGCGCAAGTCATTCTCATCGCGGGGATACATGACGGTGGTGGTGACGGGCAGGTCGGTACCCTGGTAGCGGCGGTCGCCCGCCTTGCGACGGTCATAGTCGGTGTAGATAAACAACCTGTCGATGCCGCGGTAGAACTCCCGCGCCTCCTCGGGAGAGTGCAGACTCATGAAGGAGAGCAGGCGGTCGGAGCGGTAGAGCGAGTCACTGGGGATGCCTCCATAGCGGTCGATATACTGCGGCAGAGCCCTGCGCGAGGGCGAGATACCGTATCTCACCTCCATGTGTTCAGGGTCGCCCATCCCGTCGCCCATGGCTGCAAGATTGTTCATGCCGCCCACGAAGGGGTGCACCAGCCCGTAGTCGGCCACCACGTAGCGTGCCAAGCTGAACATGCCGGCATCGAACACCATATTGTCGGCCTCCTCGGCATCATAGGAGACACAGGGCTGCGAGTCGTCAAACGCCCGCATGCCATTGTGCTTGGCGCGCACCGATATCTCGGGCATATTGTGGACATTGCCTGCATCCAGCACGAAGAGGGAGCCCGCGGAGTCTCTTTCGGGACGCTGCGAGAGCGTGCTCTGATAGTGGCTGTAGCCCGACACGAAGCGCGGATAAGGCCACTGCACGCGCGCCTTGTAGTCGGCACGCTTGATGTCGAAGCGTATCTTCTTGAACTTGTTAATGGGCGAGCGCGGGTCGAAATCCACGGCATACTCCTTGCCCTGCACCCATTTGTAGTTCTTTCGTTCGCGCCGGCTCCACTTGGTCGTATCGGCGGCACTGAGGAAGAAGTGGGCCTGGCCGTAGAAGGGAGGCAGCTGCATCTGGAACCGCCCGTTCTTGGTGACGCGCTCGTTGGCGGCCATCTTCTGCCCGTCAGCCGATACCAGTTCGGCATGCAGCTTCACATCCTTGTCACTCTTGAGGTACTGGCGCGACATGATATAGTCCCTGTCGCGGCCGGCCGAGCGGTCTTCCTTCTGCCCGCCAGCCTGACCGTCGGTGCCTGACGACTGGCCGTCGGGACGGATGGCAGCGGGGTCAACGGCCTTGCGGTCGGTTGCTCCGCCCACCACCGACGGCTCGGCGGGCTGCGTGGAATGGTTTCCGCCAGCCAAAAGGGCGCTGAGGTTGGGGTGCAGCACGCTCTCGCCATCGCCCAGATAGTCCCAGTTGTACTTATACACACCGCCGCGTATGACCGGTGCCTGCTCGGCGGGCTGGCTCAGGTCCCACGTTCCGCTGATGGCCATATCCTGCCAGCGGAAGCGCCTCCAGCCCTGTGTGAGCATGAGCAGGTCGAGCCCCGTGCGGTGCTCCTCGTCATTGCGCTCAAAGTACCAGCCGGGCTGGGGCACAAAGCCACGTATCTCGCTGGCCAGGAGCATCTCGGTGAGGATGGTGCCGTTGTCGTTCAAGAAGTCGCGCCTGCTGTCGTCCCTCACGGCGAGCGACACGCTGCGGGCTCCCTGGGGTGCCTTCAGCCTCAGGTTCACAGGCTCATAGGGGGCATAGGTCTCCTTGAGCCCCTGCATGGTGAGGCTGGGCTGCAGGTCGCGGTCACGGCGCACAAAGAAGAGGCGGTCGGCATAGACACGCCCGTGGGAGTCGAATACGGTGAGCTGGAAGACGCCCGACGAGGACAAGGCCGATGCATCGAAGGTGGCCACGCGCTCGCCTGCCCCACCAGCGAGACGCGCCAGCGGCTGGAAGGAGAGCAGGCGCCCCTCGTGCATGAGGGTGAGTGCCAGACTGTCGGCAGGGAGCTGGGACGATGTGCGTATGGCGGCCCTCCAGCCGGCGCCCTGCTGCTGGAGGTGCAGCGCCACGCCCTGCGGGTCGGCATCGGGCAGGCGGCATTCGGCCACCGAGCCGTCAGCGGCCACGAAGCGCACCTTCTGTGCCTTGCCAGCCACGGGGGTGACCATGAAGGTGCCGCGCCCACGGTTCTGCACCCGGGCAGAGTCCTGGCCACAATAGAGCCAGCCATCGGTCCACTCGCCATCGCTCCAGGCGGCCTCGAAAGCCACGCGGCAGGGCAGACCCGCCACCAAGCCTCCGCCCTCGGGGAAGACCGAGAGGGTGAGCGTGCGGCGGTCCACGTCCTTGCGGAAGTAGCGGCGCTTGCCCCTGAGCGTCATATCGCGGGTGAAGACGCCGGGCTCCTGAGGACGATCGTACACGGGGAAGACACGGCTGTAGAGCTTCTCGTAGTCGCGGAAATAGGCTTTCTCAAACTCCCGCGAGTCGAACCACCGTATGGCGAAGGGTGAATGCTCGCGCTCATAACCGCCCCAGTTGAGCTGCCAGCGCGTATAGGCCCGCAACTCGTAGAAGCCTGCGTAGGGGGCCTTGTCGGCAAGCGCGAAGTAGCCGCTGCCCTCGCCCTGGGTCATCTGCACCAGTTTGCGCTCCACCAGATAGCCGTCCTGATTATAGAGCTCGGCATAGAGCACGCCGCTCACGCCCGACGGACGGTCGGTGTCGGTACGGCGGGTGTAGGCCGAAAACCAGATGGTGTCGCCCAGCTGGTAGCTTGTATTGTCCATATGAACGAATATCTTCTCCTGCGGAATGGTGCGCCCGAAGGCCCGCAGGCGCTCCACCAGGGGGCGGAAGGGTCCCGAGAGTGCCAGCGAGTCGGGCTGAAGATGCCTTGGGGCGGCGCCGGGCACCGCCTGGGCCTGCAGCGAGTCGCCCGCAGCAGCCTGCCTGCCGGCAATGCGCTCCTCGTGAGCCGTGCGCTGGATGAGCGTCTGTTCCCACAGGGCAGGGTCGTAGCCCGCCTGCGCAATGGTGTGGAGCATGTCATCGCCCAGCTCTACCTTCTGCCGTCGGGTGGCCTTGAGCTCCCTGGCACCCAAGTTGTATGCGATGGAGCGGCACTTCATCTGTGCGGCCTCCATGACGCACGACACGTACTCCACCTCGGTGAAGCCGCGGCGGTGGGTGTATCCTATGCGGATGACAGGCTCGGTCTCACTGGTCTGCAGCCAGAAGTCTTTAGCGGCATCAAGCACCACGCCCGACATGCGACCCTCGAAGCCCAGCACGCGGAACCCCTTGGACTGCACATACAGGGTGCCTGTCACCAGAGGATGATTGACCATGCGCTCGCGGCGGGTGAAGTGTATCTTGTAGTAGCCATCGTCACCGGGCAGCTCCTCCACGCGGATGTCATAACTGGAGGAGACCAGCTTGCGGGTGTCGCTGCGCGACGGGGCATCGCCGAGCGTGACCGTCCCGCTAATGGGCATATGCTGCGACACCTGCAGGTATGCGGGATGGCTGCTGCCCAGGGGCACATACACCTGGTCCCAGAAGGGGTTGTCATAGACACGCGGAGCGAAGTCGAAGAGATGCTGGAGGTTGGATGAAGAGAAGAGGGCAGCCAGCTCGCTGTAGTCGGCCAGCTGGTAGTGACGGCCGCTGACGAAGGCTGTGTGGCGGAGGTTGACGGCACAGTCGGAGGTCATGAACGCCTCTACCATCTCGCTGCGGCCGCTCTTCAGTTCGAAGGTCTGGCGCAGGAAGTAGTCGGCCGACTTGCCTTCGCGGGTACGGTATTCCTTGTCGAGCCTCTTGACCACCTTGTTGAGGATGCTTGCGGGCGACACTACCGTCACCTCCCGCATCTGCGTGGCTGCCGACTCGAGACGCACCACGCGGGGAAGGTCGCGCGCCAGGAAGCGGCGCCTGGTATAGCCGAGAAAGGACACGGTGACGCTGTCGGCGGGCTCCAGAGTGAGCTGGAAACGGCCTTCCTCGTTGGTGAGCGTGCCGTTGCTCTGCGATACATACACCGTGGCATAGGGGACAGGCTCGCCCGTGCGGTCATCTACCACACGTCCCGTGACGGACTGCTGGGCCCAGACCGGGACACCGGCAAGGAAGAGGGAGAGGCAAAGGAGGCACACACAGCTGATACTGCCTGCCGGGCGCAGGCAGGCTCTCTGCAGCCACACACGTGCTTGGGTCATGGAGTCAGGCTTGGTATTCATAGTCGCATAAGGTTTTCCCTCACAAAGAGGATGTTAGTTGCCACGAAGTTACAACTTTCTGCCGAAACGGCAAGGGGCGGTCGAACTTTTTTGGGGAAAAGGCTTCCTTAGGAAAGGGAAAGGGGCTCACTGCGGGCAGAGGGGCAGAGAAGGAGCCCGCCTGCGGCTCCGGATGCGGGCAGATACGGCTGTAGGGAGACGGGCGGAAGACACGGAAAAATGCCAAGGACTACTGTAGATGCAAAAACGCAGCACGCTGCACTGGCCATCGCAGCGCGCTGCGACAGGCGATGCAGGGCGCTGCGATGGCCGATGCACCGCACTGCATCGCACAGGCCAGCAACACAAGGGGTTGCGGGCGGGACTCTGTGCGGCACCGGGGAAAGGGCGCGGGGAGAGTCCGTAAGGGCAAGGAGGGGAGGTGCCCAAGGCCGTGCACCAGGCATGCTGCTGCAGGAGGCGCTGCCCCACGGCAGGCAAGGCATCAGAAAGAAAACCCTCGCGAGGGAGCACCATGAGGGCTGCCAGGCGAGGGAGAATGGGGCAAAGGCACGAAGCCAAGGCTCAGGCGTTGCCTGCCGATGGGGGCAAGGGCATCTCCGAGGCAGACTTCTGGCGGGGGAAACGCAGGTTTTCGCGCACAATCTGGCGGGGATCCATCAGAGGCAGAATGAGGCGGGGCAGGCCGGCCTCCTCGCTCTTGATGGCAAGCATGCCACGTGCGGCACCCAGAGTGGCATCGGCCAGATGGCAGGCCAGCTCGGCAGGCACTATCCACTGATCGCCCTGCAACTGGTAGAGGGCGCTCCAGCTCTCGCGAGAGAACTCTATTACGCACTGCGCACCAAAGATGAGCTGGGTGAGGTCGTTCTTCTTGTACTCCACGTTCATATTGCACATCACCATGCGCTGAGCGGTGTCGGCGTTGAACTGAATCTGGTTGCCAATCTGCATGTCACCCTCTGGCCAACCGTTGGAAAGGTTGACGAACTGCAGCAGACGCACGTCCTTCAGACGAAACTGCAGCTGTATCTGTTTCTTTTGTTCCATATGATATAATGTTGTTAAGATGTTGTTTTCTGTAAACGGGCGGATTTGCCGGAGCGCCCCAGGGCACACCGCATCAGTGGGCACGCACGATGACGGCATTGAGATAATAGAAGCGGTGGGCGGTGGAGTTGCGTGTACCCGGCATCACACATAGCACGATGCGACCGTCGGCCGTGGGACGTACGCCCTTGATGCGCACTACGTCGGATGTGTTGTTGGCTGCCTCGACCGACTCGGCATAGCTCCCCTGCCCCTGCAGCACGAAGGTGGTCTGGCGGAAGTCGGTACAGTCCTGCCGCGAAGCGAAGATGGTGAAGTCATACTTCAGGTCGGGATTGAGGTGGCCCAGCGTATATTCGGCCAGAGGACGCGCCTGGGCATTGCCAAACTTGCCGGCGGCATAGCCCCACAAGGCCGTCATGCTCACCCGGGCAGGCATGAGCATGCGGGTGATGGTGTAGGTGGCTCCGTTCTGGTTGGAGCCTGCCATGGGCTGCGAGGCGGTGAGTGTGATGCCTGTGGGGTGCATGTATTCGTCGGTAATCCACGTATGGGTACGCAGGTCAGTGCCTATGTCGTTCCAACTGGCAATGCCTGACGAGGCATCACCAAAGTTGAGCCTGATCTTCCCGGTGGGCTTGATGTCATTGACCAGGGCATAGCCGGCCTCGCTCATATCGGCCACCTCGTAGGGCGAAGCGCATGCCCTGTGGGCTGCCAGCTGGCAGGTAAGTGCGGTGACAGCATCCACACCGGCGGGGCGATAGTGGAGACCCACCGAGGATATGCCCGTGAGACGCTCGAGCCAGGTGCACGCGGCGGTGTAACGACCGAACTTGAGGTCGAGGTGGTAGCCGTCGCGGTTGAGGTTGTCGCCCAGCCATGAGGCCCGCGCATTCTGTATGGCAGTGCCGCTGGGCACAAGGAAAGTAATCTCGGGATGCTCTGCCAAGGCCAGCTGTACGGAACTACGGATACTGTCGTACATGGCTTGCTGGCTACTGCCATAGTTGGCAAAGCCGCCATGAGTGGAGTCGTGGGAGTAGGCCCACGTCATGTGGAAGCCCAGCTGGACGTTTGGGTTGGGGCAGAGAGCGGTGGCATACTGGAGAAGCTCGCTCATGCATGGTTCATAGGTACCATACAGACCCGACTCCGGACTGGCCTGCTGCACGGTGATGTAGTCCCATGGCTCGTCCTGCACAAGGGTACGGAGCGCCGTGTGCCGCCTGTTGGTGCGCACGCCACGTACCACCTTGCGGTACTCAAAAGTGTTGTTCTCCTCGGTCACATCGCGCCAGTGGGAAGCAAAGCCCTGCCCTCCGCGATAACCGTTACCGATGACCATCTCCACGCCCACCTCACGTCCCAACTCATAGAGGTACTGTTCAATGGCATCCTGAGAGAAGCTGTTGCCGATGGCCAGCACGCGGATGGTGTCGCTCTGTGCACTTACCAACAGCACGCAAAGCCACGCCAGAATTATCAAACCAATTCGTCTCATCATATCCATCCTTTCATCTTATCCTTTGTCTCTCATTGATTCAAGCGAAGAAATCCCTTGCCAAGCCCTTCACCTCAGGCCACGCTGGTGGAGCGAACCTTGCGCACGAAGATTCATACCGAACCTTGCTGGCGCGAGAATGCTTTTACCCTGGCCTTTTCATTTACCAACGTCCATAGGGCGAACTTTCTTCCAAACCCTCCCGGCCATGCCAAGGCCGACCGGCCTAAAAGCCGTCTGCGCCCAAGCAACAGTCCGCAATGGTCTTTTCTGCTATTCGCTTCGGGCATTTCACCATATCATTGCGGCCAACTCAGCGAATCGCCACAGCCTTTTCAGCAAAACGCTCCAGCCTTTTCACCAAAAAGAGACACCGGACGGAGCAGGGTTTCTCCCTGTGCCCCGCCCGGTGCCTGGATGTCCAGACTATAGTCCGGTGTTTACTTCTTGCTGATCTTGCGCATCGTCAAGTAGGCTGTGGGAGCAGCCACAAAGATTGACGACAGGGTACCAAAGATTACACCCAGTATCATCGCGAAGGCAAAACTGCGGATGCTAGCGCCTCCGAGGCAGAAGATAACTGCCAGCACGATGAAGGTTGACACAGAGGTGTTGATGGTACGGTTCAATGTGTTGTTCAGCGAGGTGTTGAACAACTCCTTGCGGTCATGGTTGGGGTACAGGCCGATATACTCGCGGATACGGTCGAACACCACCACCTTATCGTTGATAGAATAACCTATGGCGGTCAGCACAGCGCCGATGAACGTCTGGTCAATCTCCAATGAGAAGGGCATCCAGCCCCAGCACATCGAGTACATACCCAGGATGAGCAGGGTGTCGCTGGTGAGTGCAACGATAGAGCCAACAGAGAAGGCTACGTTGCGGAAGCGCACAAGGATATAGACGAAGATGGCTGCCAGGGCCAGGATAACGCTGATGATGGCACCATACGTGATGTCTTCGGCCACCGAGGGACCCACCTTCTGGCTGCTGATGATAGAGCCGCCGGCACGCTCGTCGCGGTTGATGAAGTTCTCCAGAGTGAGGTCGTCAGCCAGAAGCTTGCCGTCCTTGAGCACGGTGAAGAGCTTCTGCTCAATCTCGCTATCTACTGCAGTACCGTCCTCATTGATGCGGTAGTTGGTGGAGATGCGGATGGTCTTGCCGTCGGTACCCAGTGCGATGGCGCTGGTGTTGCTTTCGGGGAATGCCTCAGCCAGCAGCTCACGTACGGTCTCAGGCTCTACCTGCTTCTCGAAGAGCACCACGAAGTTGCGACCACCAGTGAAGTCAATACTCTTGCTGAAGCCTCTTGTGAACATGAAACCAAGGCTCAATACAGCCAGCACGCCGAAGACTGTGAAGCTCTTGCGGTATGCGCTCATGATCCTGAAGGTAGGATTCTGGAAAGATATCTTGTTGCCGATGGCTGTCTGGAAGGTCAGGTTCTTCCACTTGTCGCGGTTCATCATCTCGGTGTAGAGCACACGGGTGAGGAACACAGCAGTAAAGAAGCTCACGCAGATACCGATGAACAAGGTGGTAGCAAAGCCACGGATAGGTCCTGTACCGAAGTTGTAGAGGATGACTGCCGTAATAAGGCTGGTGAGGTTAGAGTCAAAGATGGCGCTGAAAGCGTTGTTGTAACCTGCCTCGAGTGCCTCGCGAACAGGCTTGCCTGCACGCATCTCCTCCTTGGTACGCTCGTAGATAAGCACATTGGCGTCCACTGCCATACCCAATGTAAGCACCATACCGGCAATACCACTCATGGTGAGGGCTGCCTGGAAGCTGGTCAGGATGCCCACTGTGAAGAAGAGGTTCAGCACGAGGGCTGCATTAGCCACCATACCGGGAATCACTCCGTACATGGTCACCATGTAGAGCATCAGGATGACAAAGGCGATGACACAACTCCACACACCCTGCTGGATAGACTCGGCACCCAGCGAAGGACCTACGATTTCCTCGCTCACGATCTTGGCAGGAGCAGGCATCTTACCACTCTTCAGCACATTGGCCAGGTCGCGGGTCTCCTCTGCTGTGAATGAACCAGTGATAGACGAGCTACCGCCCGTAATCTCGCTCTGTACAGTGGGAGCGCTATACACGTTGTCATCGAGCACGATGGCCACGCTGCGCTTCAGGTTTGCCTTGGTGAGGGCAGCCCAACGGCGGGCACCATCTACATTCATCTTCATGCTCACGGCAGGACGTCCGTGCTCATCATGAGTGTCGCTTGCGTCGGTCACCACGTCGCCCTCCAGGGGAGCACGGCCGTTACGCTCGGTCACCTTGATGGCATAGAGCTCATATACATTGGCATTGGCACCCTCGCCAATACCCTTCACGCCCCACTTCAGACGCAGGTCGGCAGGCAGGATCTCCTTGGCTTCAGGACTCTCGAGGAGTTCGCTGATGGCCTCCATATCGCGCTTGGTAGCAAAACCCACCACGCAGCCGTATGCACCCTGAGCCAGCTGAAGGCGGCTCAGAAGGGGGTGCTGCTTGTGTGCCTTCTCGATGTCGGCGGCAGAGAGAGCGTTGCTTGCCTTCTCCTCCTTGTTTCCGCCTACTGCAGTAGCCAGGTCGCCCTTGGCAGCCTTCACAGTATCAGCGGCAACCTTCTCCTCTGCCACGAGTGCAGAGTCGGCCTGTGTGGTGTCGGCCTTGGCTTCCTCCTTGACACCGCTCAGCGCTGCAGCCAGCTTGCCATCCAGTGTCACCAGGAAAGGAGTCACCTCGGTAGTGTTATAGGTCTCCCAGAACTCCAGGTTGGCACTGCCCTGCAAGAGCTTGCGCACACGCTCGGGCTCCTTCACACCAGGCATCTCCACCATGATGCGACCCTCCTGGCCCTCGAGAGCCTGGATATTGGGCTGCACCACTCCAAAGCGGTCGATACGGGTGCGGAGCACGTTGTAAGAGTTGGCGATGGCGCTTTTCACTTCGGCACGAAGCACACGCTCCACCTCCTTGTCGGTGCTCTTGGTGGTCACCTTGTCGCGCAGCTGCTGCGTGGCAAAGAGCTCAGCCAGAGACTTCTCCGGGGCGAGAGCCTTATAGTCCTTGATAAACAAGGTGATGAAATCACTCTGGCTGTTGGCTGCCTCTGTAGTGGCCTGCTCAACGGCACGGCGGAAGTTCTCGTCGGTCTCCTCCTTGTGGTCGGCCAGCGCCTTCACCACATCGGGCACGCTTACCTCCAGGATGACGTTCATACCGCCCTTGAGATCCAGTCCCAGACCGATGCCCATCTCGCGGCATTCCTTCAGTGTCCATACGTTACAGTACACCTTGTTGTTGAGCACTGAGTCAAGATAGTGGTTGGCAGCCTCCTCTCCCTCAGTCTGCGCAATCGTCTCTGCCTTACTCTCAAAGTGGCTCGTGACCACAGAGAAGCTCAGGTAGAAGATGCAGACAAGGGCGAGCAGAAGCGCGAAGACCTTTACAAATCCTTTGTTTTGCATTTTCAGTTATATTTATTGTTTTTTATCTTTTCTTTAGCAGTGTATAACACGCGATATAGCGCAAAGGTACATATTTTTTTGTGACTTAATGCACCATGCCACGAATTTCTGTCGAAAAGTCGTCTTTATTGGCTTCTCAGACGCAGATATGTGACTATAGGATAGTGGTCAGAGAGGTAAATATGACGGTCGATGAGCGTTTTGGTGCTCTCGAAGTGCCTTGAGAAGAACACATGGTCGATTCGCACGAAGAACTCATCCTGGTTGAATGAGAAACCCATGCCTGTGCCGCTCTGCCTGAAGGCCGATGTGAGGACCCTCGAAAGGCGCTGGTAGGTGTAGGAGATGGGGGTGTCATTGAAATCGCCGCACACCAGCAGGGGATAGCGGGCATAGTCGGTGGCCAGAGCACATAGACTATCCACCTGCGGGCCACGCAACCGTGAGGCGCGGGCCAGCTTGCCTGCCAGGGCCCTGCCTTCGTGCCTCACCACATCGCCGTTGGGGTTGTGTATTATCTGGTGATACTCATCCTTGTCTGCGCTGGAGAGGCGGTTGCTCTCCAGATGGTTGCTCACCACCAGGATGCTGTCCTGTCCGTGGAGCGCCCAACAGGCAAAACTGCCATTGCCCTTCGTCTCGTACTGGAACTTGACGCCTGCCTTGCACAAGGGCATACGGCTGAGCACATACACACCCTTCTCGCCCATACAGTTGAAGTGCAGCCTTTTCATGTCGGCCTTGGCCTCCTCGTTGTCAAACCACGTGGGACTCGCTTCCTGCACGCACACTATATCGGGATTCATCCTATCAAGGTAGCTCCAGAAGGAGTCGCGGCCCTCGGCACCCTGCACAGCGCCTGCATTGTAGGAGATGACGCAGAGCGTGCTGTCGGGCACCTCGCCGCGTCCGTTCAGAGGGCAGTAGTCGAGGACGAAGCCGCCCACTGCAAGGAGTCCGGCAAGGGGCAGCCACACCATCCGCACACGGCAGAGCAGCCACACGAAGACGAATACGACATCGGCCGTAAGGAACACAGGGAAGGCCAGCCCCAGCAAGGAAAGGCGGGGGAAGCGGTCTGGCGGGAGGTAGGTGCTGAGCACCGTGACCCACAGGAGCACGATGGTGACCAGATTGGCCCCCACAAGCACGCCCCCGAGAACACGTAACAGGGAATTCTGCGGCTTCTTAGACATGATGTGCCGAAGCTATATTATATATAATGTATATAGGTGTCATCTATGGCGGTTGCTGATGTCGAAGAGCTTGCGCTTCTCTTCATCGCTCAGGGCCTGGTAGCCGCTCTTGCGTATCTTGTCCAATATGCGGTCCATCTCTTCCTCGTTCTTGCGCTCAGCCTCGCGGTAGTCCATGTCCTGCCCGAACTTTCCTCCGCGCGTCACATGCATCTTGGGGCGCTGCATCCGCTTCTTGAGTTTGCCGAACCATTGGCTCATTCCGCTGCCCTGACCGCGGTCGTAATGCCCGCCCTGGTCATACCAGTGGCTGTTGTTGTTGCTTCGTCCGCCTCCGTTGCGCCAATAGAGCAGCAGGAGCAGACCGAAGAGCATGCCGCCCAGGTGGGCAAAGTGGGCCACGCCATCGTTGGACGACCCGAAACCCGACAGCAGTTCGATGACCGCATAGCCCGCCACGAAGTACTTGGCCTTGATGGGAACAGGCAGGGGGAAGATGAATATCCTGTTGTCGGGAAAGGTCATGCCGAAGGCCAGCAGGATGCCATACACGGCACCCGAAGCGCCTACGGTGGTCCACAGATTGAGGTAGTCGCCCATGGCCAACACGGCACCCGCCGTGCGTATCTGCTCATAGGCGCCCAGCCCCGTATAGGCATACTGGACAAACTGCACCACCTCCTGGGTCACCGCAGCACCCAGTCCGCAGGTGAGATAATAGAGGAGATAGCGGCGCGAACCCATTGCATTCTCAATGGCAACGCCGAACATCCACACGGCGAACATATTGAAGAAGATGTGCGCCCAGCTGGCATGCATGAACATATAGGTGAACACCTGGTAGAGGTGGAAGTGTGATGCAAGCACGAAATGCAGGCCCAGCACATCATCGAGATCGATGCCATATAGCGAGGCAACGTAACGGCCCAAAAAGAAGAGCACGTTGATGATAAGCAGGTTCTTGGTAACTGGTGGCATGTAATGCATAGTCAATCTGATATAAAACGTATTCCAAGGTGCAAAGGTAATACTTTTATGGCGGAATTATAGCGCAAAAACGACCCTTGAGGCACTTTGTGCGTCATATTGCACTATTTTTTCACGAAATCTCTTGGCTATCAGGCCAACTATACCTATATTTGCCATCAGGAAACGGAATATTCTACAACAACACTTAATTGGAATCGCTATGAACAAAACAGAACTCATCGCTAAGGTGGCCGAAACGGCAGGCCTGAGCAAGGTAGATGCAAAGAAGGCTGTGGAAGCTACTCTCTCAGCTATCGCTACTGCTGTCAAGGAAGAGGATAAGGTGGCCCTCATCGGCTTCGGTACATTCTCAGTAACCACACGCGCCGCTCATCAGGGCGTCAACCCAGCCACTGGCGCTGCCATCACCATCCCCGAGAAGAAGGTGGTGAAGTTCAAGGCAGGAGCCGAGATGGCTCTGTAAGCCACTCCGGGCAAACACTTGCTGAGACAAGACTAAAGGGGGTGCACCCGTTGCCATAGCCGGCAGCGAGGTGTGCCCCTTGCACATTTTCTGCCACAGGGCAGCACGCTGCAACAGCCCACGCAGCGCGCTGCAACGGTCATCGCAACGTGCTGCACCGCCCTTCGCAGCGCGCTGCGTTTTTCCACTCCTCCTTATCCTTCCTTTTGCGAAGCGAAACAGGCTGACCGTCACAGCACCTGCCGCTCTCCCATGGAAAGCACCATCTCATAACATCAAGAGCTGATTGGGAACAAGACCACGAGACTTCCCTTTGCCCCGGAAGGCAAAAGGCGACAATCACAAGGGCGATGGGAGGTGCCTGCCCACCGGCGGAACTCACCTCTGGAACGCACGCTAAAATTACCCAAAAGACACACAGAAATCATTCGAGAAACACGCTGAAATCGCCCAGGAAGCACGCAGAAAGCACCCTGGAAACACGCAGAAATCGCCCAGGAAGCACGCCGAAATCACTCGCGGAAGAAGTGGCGCATCACACCGTCGGCGGTTCGCCCGGCCAGGAGTTCCTGCCGCATGTAGTCCATATACGGCGCCACATGCTGGAAGTACTGCTTATAACCGGCACACAGATAGTTGAGCCCCGGTTCGCCATCGGCCGTGCGTGTGAAGCGGAGGCGCGGACACTCACCATGACAAGCCTTGAGCCACGGGCACTGGCGGCACTGTGCAGGCAGGGCGTCACGCTTGAGGCGGCTGAAGGCATTCTGCTTGGCGCCATATGCCATCTGCGGCAGACCTTCCCGCAGAAGGTTGCCAAGCCGGTACTCGGGGAACACAAAGTGGTCACAGGGATACAGGTCGCCATTGTGCTCCATCACCATGGCATGCCCGCACTCCTCGGCATAGGCGCATACGCCAGGCTGCACGCCCATCCATCCTGCCAGGGTGGCATCGAAGATCTGCACAAACATCTCGCCCACGTCATGCCGCACCCACTCATCGAAGAGCGTACATAGGAAACTGCCCCACTCGGCCGGCTTCACACTGTAGGGGGCCAGCGGACAGTCCTCATCCAGCATCTGGGCCAGATGACGGCCGTCAGCATGACGGGTCTCACGCTCTACCACAGGGGTGAACTGCAGGAAGCGGCAGCCGACGCTGTCGCGGAAGAAGCGGTAGAAAGCCAGCGGCTCATGCACATTGGCCTGGTTGACTGTGGCCATGGCATTCCATTCCACACCATATTCATTGAGCATATCTATGGCACGCATCACACGTTCCCAGGTTCCACGGCCCGCCGCGTCGAGCCGGTAGGCATCATGCATGGCCTGGGTACCGTCGATGCTAAGGCCCACCAGCCAATGTTCCTGGGCCAGGAAACGGCACCACTCGGGAGTGAGCAGCAGTCCGTTGGTCTGCAGGCAGTTGCCTATGCGCTTGCCACGACCGTAATAACGCTGGAACCTGACTGCATCACGATAGAATGAGAGGGGGCGCAGGAGCGGTTCCCCACCGTGCCAGGTAAACTGTATGTCAGGCATTTGCTGCACCTCGATATAGCGCTGGACGAACTGTTCCAGCATCTCGCGCGACATGCCGCACGAGCCTCCAGCAAAGAGATTCTGCTTCTCGGTGTAGTAACAATACCGGCAGCGCAGGTTGCATTGGGGTCCTGCGGCCTTTGCCATCACGTACAGAGGGCGGGCGAAGGGATAGATGTCGGCCATGGTACTACAGCAAACGGCGCGAGAGGTAGCGCACTGGCCACCACACAGCAGCCCAGCCCACCACCAGAACTGTGAGGAATACAATTACGAGGTCGCCCACATGCACGCTCACAGGATAGGCTTCCACAATGAAACTGCCTGCGCTGCTGCCCATGCTGATAAGCCCAAACTCCTGCTGAAGCCAGCACAACGCCAGTCCCAGCAGCAGACCTACGGCTGCTCCTGCCAGGCTTATCATGCGTCCCTCAAGCATGAAGATGTCACACACCTGCCCGTCGGTGGCACCCAGGCTGCGCAGTGTGCGCACGTCCTGACGCTTGTCTATCATCAGCATCGACAGGGAGCCGATGATGTTGAAGCAGGCTATGAGGAGAATAAAAGTGAGGAACACAAAGGAGATGAGCTTCTCGATGCGCATGATGCGGAACACATCGGCCTGCTGCTCAAAGCGGTCCTGCACCTGGAAGCGTGCGCCCAGAAGCTGCCTGAGTTCGCGCTTGGCCGACGAGAGCGACACGCCGTCGCGCAGCCTGAGCTCCACTGATGTGACCCGCCCACGCTGGTCGAAGAGCCTTTGAGCGAAGCCCAGACTGGTAATGATGTAGTTGTCATCGTAGCGCGATTGCTGCACATTGAACACTACACCCGGGCTCTGCAGCTCGTCGTGGTTGAATGAACTGAGTGGGTTTGCCATATTGACCCGCTCGCCGCGCTTGGGTGCATAGACCTGCAGAGGGTCGGGAAAATTGGCGGGCAAGCCTAATCGGGCAGCCAGACGCAGGCCCAGCACGCCATATTCGAGCACGTCGGCATGCAGGCAGAACGAGCCGTCACCGTAGAGGATATTGTTTATGCTGGCCTGCTCGGGGAAGTTGTCGGCCACACCCATCACGGTGACCACCTGTTGGCGGCGGTCCTGCACCACCAGCGCCTGGCCCTCCATGACAGGTGTATATACCTTCACGTCGGGGTGCCGGCGCAGCCGCTGCAGCGCCTCGTCGTCCTGGCTCACGCTGGTCCCCTCGGTGAGGGTGACGCGCAACTGCGGGTCGAAGGCCGTGAAAAGGCCGGCCACCAGGTCGCGGAAGCCGTTGAATACGCTCAGGGTGCACACCATGGCCATAGTGGCAATGGCCACCCCGGCTACCGATATGCCGCTGATGATGTTGATGGCATGGTGGCTCTTGCGGCTGAAGAGGTAGCGTCGGGCTATGAACAGGCGGTAGTTCATCGGTGTTTCAGTGTGCCTCGATTATTTCTTCAGCAGGTCGTCGATGTGCTGGGCATAGTCCAGCGAGTCATCCACAAAGAACTTCAGCTCGGGTATGATGCGCAACTGCTTGCCCAGGCGCGTGCCCAGCTCATAGCGCACTTGGCGCTGGTTGGTGTTGATGTTCTCCACGATTTCCTCGGCCTTCCCGCTTGGGAAGACGCTCAGATAGGCGCGGCAGATGCTCATATCGGGGCTGATGCGGCACGCGCTCACGCTTACGAGCACTCCGCGCATGTGCATGGTCTGCTTCTGGAATATGTCGCTCAGCTCCTTCTGTATCAGTCGGGCTATCTTGTTTTGCCTTGTCGTTTCCATTTGTTCTGTATTGGTTTGATGGTTTCACTTTTATGGGGCGTAGGGGGCAGGGCGGTGCGATGGCCGATGCAGCGCGCTGCGATGGCCGGTGCAATGCGCTGCGATGGCCTGTGCAGCGCACTGCCCTTGCACATAGCTGCCGCATGCACGTCATCTGCCAGGCAGCCGGGGCCTTTGTCCTGTCACGCTCTTATTCCTCGCCCATGAACATGGGATCCCATGCGGGGAGCCTCACGGGCTTCTTCTTGAGCAGTTCGAGCACCTGGGGAGTGCAGTACTTGCGGTTGACCACCACGCGGAACATGTACTCGTCAAACCACTCGTCGGTCATGATGAGGTAGCCGTCGGCGCCTGCCGAGCGTCCCCAGCTGTTCTCCACTTTCCACTTCACGGGCTTGCCCTGTGCGTCCTCATCCACAGCCATGAGCGTCATGGCATGCGAGCTGCCGCTGTCGAAGCTCTGTATGCGCTGCTTCTTGTTCATCCCGAAGGTGGTTCCGAAGAGGTTGCCATAGTCGAAGTTGTTCACGTCCAGGAAGCCGCTCTGCCTGTCGAGGAACTTCCCCACGTCGCACGAGAAGTACATCTGGCACGAATCCTTCAGCGAGGCAATGGCCAAGGGCTTCAGTTCGTCCATCGGCAGATTGACGTAGAGCCAGTTGTGACCGTCGTAGAGGTGACGGTCGTAGTCTATCTCATACACCTGGTGATAGGGGCGGCTGGGATCGTTCATCAGCATCACATAGTCGGCATAGAGGTCTTCGGTGCCTGCACAAACCTTCTTGTAGAACTCCTGCGGAGTATATGTCTGTGGCTCGCCAACGCACTTGCCGCACTTCTTGGGTGCCCATGTGAAGGACTTGGGGGGCTGTCCGTAGGCCATCACCAGCATGTGGTACACGGTCTTGAGCTGATCTACCTTGATGGCCTCAAGCTGCTTCAGGCTGGCTCCCTCCTGGCTCTTCTCGCGCAGCAGGATGCCTGCCTCGCGCAGCTTACGCTTGAGATGTCCGTTGAACTCCGAGGTGAGGTTGCTCACATAGGTCTCCGGCATCACGTCCTGAGGCACGAGTCCGTACTTGGTCACCAGATCGGCCACACCCGTGTAGGTGCCTCCGTCGGAGAGAGGATTCTGGAAGAGCCAGCGCACCATCTGGCTGTCGATGTCCTCCTTGCGCGTATCTATCACTCCCTGAAGGAAGAGGTTGCTCTTCTCCAGCTGGTCGTAGAAGAAGAGATACACCTGACTGAAGAAGAAGTCACTCACTCCCAGTGTGCGCATGGCGCGGTTGCGCAGCACGTTGGTGCCCGTAAAGAGCCAGCATCTGCCGCTGCTCTGCTGGTCGCTGATGCCCGTGTTCTTCACCTCGGTACTGAAGTGCGTGTCCTTGGTCTGGCGGTTGTCCTGGTTGAGTGTCAGCTTCTGTATGCTGGTTCCACCCATGGCATTCCTCAATGCCTTCTCGGTGGGAGAAGTGCTGTAACTGCCTTCGAGGGTCTTCAGTACGTCCCCGGTAATGCCTGACTGTGCATGGGCCAGGGTGCCGCATGCGAGTGCGATAGCGCACAGGATGGTCTTTCTCATATCTTATATATGCTTTCTTTGGTGCAAAATTAGTTCTTTCCCTGCTCTTGCGCAAGGTTTTTGTCAATGGTCTGCCTCTCTGGGTAGTGATTAGTGCACTGGTTCGAGACGGAAGCGGGTGCCCTCGGGGGCATTGACGATGCGGTCGCCCTCTATCTTCCAGAATCCCTTGCCGGCACGTCCGCCGCACTGGATGGTGTAGGTTCCGTCGTCCTGCCTGGTGAGGATGAAGGTATGCCATTCGGGGTCAAAGGGGTTCAGGCTCTTGTTTGCCCAGAAGGCTCCCCTCTCGTTGACGTATCGGCTGTCCTGCACATTGCTTATCTTGTAGCGTCCCGTGGTGATGTCAAGCTCCACGTTCCACTGCTGCCGCTGCGGATTGATGCTGTCACGCGATGCCTGCAGCACAGGATGGTCGCCTGTGCGGTCGGTAGCGGCCTGTGCGTCAGTCAGGTAGCGGCCATCGGCCAGAATGGTATATTGTCCGTCCTCGATGGCCTGTGCGGGGAACACCTCGCGGCCATAGGTGTGATGGCGCTTGTATGCCTTGACGCTCTCAGCCAGTGTGCGGTCTATCCAAGGCGCGATGACTGTGCCTCCCACCACGGGCTTGGCCTTCACCACACTGCCCTCCCAGTTGCGGCTGATGATGGCTTTCTGCGCCTGTTCAATGGCCTGCTGGGCGCGGTAGAGCCCGATGAACTGTATGCTGTCACCGGCCTCCTGGGCCTTTGCCAGGCGGGTCACCGTGAGTCCGCGCAAGCCTTGCAGACGCATGCTCTCTGCCCAAGGCTTTATCTCGCCCAGCATTTCGGGACTGTTCACACTGTCGGCCAGCAGCAGGGCTGCCTCGCCGGCCAACTTCTGGAAGAAGCTTTCGTATTCCGTCCAAGTGGCCTTGCCTGCCTGGGGGAAGCGTGGGCTCTCGCCCTCGCGGCGCAGTCCGTGACCCGTCTTGCCCAGGTCGATATTGTTTTCACAGAACCAGCGGAAGGACTCCGATGCGGTGGGCATAAGCTCTGTGATGGCCTGCTGCCAGCTACGCACGGCATCATACTGCGGCATGTTCCACGTATAGTCGGCTATGCTATAGAGGCTCACCTTGGATGCCTCGGCATATTCCATGGGGTTGGAGCAGAATCCGCTCACCATCTCATTGATGTCGAGTCCGTTGCCATACGTCTTGCCCATGAGCATGCGGCTCTGACAGTAGTCGTTCACAGGGTAGTTGAGCCATATGAATGCCTTGCGTCCCAGTTGCTTGTTAATCCACTCCATGTCATCGTGCTCTATCATATCCACCACGCTGTTGCCCGTCCACATGACCCTCACTTCGGGGTACATGCGTGTGCCCAGAGTGCTCAGATAGTCGCCGCCGCTCCATGCCTTGTTGTACTGAGTGGGGCACATGATGAGCGGCTGCACGTCGCTGTGCTTGCGCACGAAGTTGTCGGTGACGTAGTTGAGCAGTCCTGCCTGCTTGTCAGCCTTGCTGCCCTCGCCCCAGATGTCGTCGAAGAAGACGGCGAAGGTGCGTACACCCAGCTCGTACATCCACTCCAACTTCTGGCACACGGCCATCGAGTCCTTCAGGTTCCACTGTATGTCACCTCCGGGATGCACCGCCCACACAAACTGCACCTTGTTGCGATGTGCCTCCTGCACCAGTTCCTTCAGCCTCTCAGCCTCGTCCTGTGGGTAGGGGTCGCGCCAGTGGGCACGGTGGTAAGGGTCGTCCTTGGGGCCATACACATAGATGTTCAGCTTGTTGCAGCCGTAGAACTCAAACTGGCGCAGGCGGTCCTTGTGGCTCCAGGGGTTGCCGTAGAAGCCTTCGATGACGCCTCGGCAATCTACGCTGGGCCAGTCCTCGATGCGGCACTGCATGACGTTCTGCTGCTGCCACAGCCTGAGGAAGGTCTGCACACCATAGTAGGTGCCGGCACCGTCCCTGCCTGCGATGACCACGCGGCCCGGTTCCACGCTCAGCAGATAGCCCTCGGCCTGTGCGGGCACCTGCTTGCGGTATGCCTTCACAGCCTTGTCGCCCACCTCACCGATGAGCAGGCGCACGGCACCCTGGGGCGATGGGGTGAGACAGCCGTCGAGCTTCTCGCACAGGAGAGCCACGGCGTCGGCATCGGCCTTGTCGGCTCCTTCGATATATACAGGGGTGCCATGGGCAAAGGCCACCTCGCTCCACGTGGCCTTCTGAGGCAGTGGCGACAGGGTGGGCTGCTGGGCACGTACACCGGAGAGGGCCGCTGTGAGGGCGGCCGCAACCAATAGGATAGTTTTCTTCATATCTTTGTCTTATTTCTTGTTCTTGGGTTTGCGGGATACCAGATCGCACATATGCTTCACCAGGAGCGCGCTCTGATTGTGGTCCGACATCATATAGCGGTGCCTGCCACGGCTGTCGGCCTGGTAGTGCGTGCAGCCCTTGTCGGTCACGGTGATGGTTCCGGGACGCGAGAGAGTGAAGTAGCCTGCACATCCCTCCACGGCATACACCACAGCGGTCATGTCCCATGTGGGGTAGTCGGCATACTGGCCGCGTGCTGCCATGACAGCGTCGAGGGCAGGATGATGGTCTGTCCACCCGAAGTCATTCTTGAGGCAGGAGGCGGGCAACTTGGCGGCCAGCCCCAGCTCAAAGGGAGTGACCACTATCTCACCGGGCCACTTGGCAAAGACCTCCTGGCAGGAAGGGATATCGTTCTCCACATTGTACTCCACATAATCGGGGTTCTCGATGTGACCTGCCATAATCACCAGGGCCGACACCTTGCGTGCCACAAGCTCGGCACCCGACAGCGGGGAGTAACGGTCGGCGCCGGTATGCAGCAGTGCAGCCAGGTTGCCGCTGAAGCCCACGCTCACGATGGTTACCGAGTGGTCCTTCTGCTTGGCCAGCAGACGGCGGTAGAGGGTCACGGCATCGGGGCAGTCAGCAAGTTTGCTTATCGTATGGGGATAGAGCAGAGTGCCGTCGGCGGCCTTCATGTCGGGCACGATATTGGTGAAGTTGGGCATTCCCTCGTTGCTCGGAAACTCCCTTAGGGCACGTCCCACGGGGATGCGGGGTCGGCCATACCAGGTGTTCATCGCCTCCACAAAGCGGCAGGGCCCCAGGCCCTCCTTGTTGAGCATCACGGCCAGGATGCGTGCCTGGCCCCTGTCGGCATACTTGTGCAGCATGTCCAGCGCCCATGCGTCATCTACGTCATTACCCATGTCGGTCTCGAAGATGATGTTCCTGCCTGCCTGCACAGCCGTTGCCAGACAGAGGAAAAGCAGAAGAAAGGTCTTTCTCATTGTTCTTATCGTTCCTTTTTATGATGGTTGTCAGCGCCCGAAGGGGCTTTCGCGGCACACCCCTGCAGAGCTGCCGGCATACACCCAGCGCAAAGATAGCGCGAAAAATCCGTAACAGAAAGGAGATGAGAGGGAAATGTGTTAACTTTGCAACATGTATGAAGAGATTTCCGTATTGAGCATCAATGGTTCCGACAGCACAGCGCGTGCCGGACTGCAGGCCGATGCTCGCACCATCACAGCACTGGGCGGCTTTGCGCTCACCGCCGTCACGTCGGTCACCACACAGGGCCGCCAGGGCATAAGCAGCGTGCACGATCTGCCTGCCGGGATGGTTGCAGGACAGGTGAGAGCCATCCTGCAGGAGAGCCGTCCGCGGGCTGTGAAGGTGGGACTGCTGCGCCATGCCGACACGGTGAGGGCACTGGCCGACGAGCTGCAGGGGCATCCCCGGCTGGTGATGGCGCCCGGACTGATAGCCTCATCGGGCAAACCGCTGGTGGATGACGATGTGATGCGGCAATGGGAAAGCACCCTCTTCCCCCATGCCACCCTGCTGCTCATGCGTGTGGCCGAGACTGAGGCGCTGCTGGGAATGCGCATACGCACCGACAGCGACATGGAGCGGGCTGCCCGCCTGCTGGCTTCCACGGGCGCCGGAGCGGTATTGCTGCGCGGCGGACGCCTGGCCGAGGACCGCCTGACTGCCTATCTGCTCAACGCAGGAGAGGGCCGCTTCTTCTCCTCGGCCAATATGGACGGATGGCAGAAGCACGGAGTGAGCAGCGCCCTGTCGGCCGCCATCGCCACCCGCATGGCCATGGGCGACACGGTACAACAGGCTGTGACAGCGGCACACGCCTACATGCACAACCGTGTGGTGTATGCTGTGGAGAGCGAGCCAAGCGCCATGCGTCCCGCCGACATCTATAATGAGTTCATGTCGCTCATCGCTGCCCACTATGCCACAGACCACCACGTGGCCGACTACGCCCGCCGTCTGGCCGTGAGCACGCGCTATCTGTCGATGGTCACAGCGCGTGTGGTGGACAGGACACCCAAGCAGATACTGAGCAGCTGCCTCGTTGAGAAGGCCTCGGCACTGCTGCTCTCCTCGCACCTCACCGTGCAGGAGGTGTCCCAGCGACTGGGCTTCTCGTCGCAAGTGGCCTTTGCAACTTTCTTCACCAAGCAGACCGGACTCAGCCCCTCGGCCTACCGCAACCGCAGCCGCAATGCCTCATCGCAAGCGGAGCAGGCCGGTTCCACACCTGGATGAGTGCCTTGCACGGGCGGCCACAGGCGGCCTTCACAGGCCGGAGGGTGCGGGTGTGCACACCGCCCATCCTGGCTGACCGCCGCACCATAGTGTTTTCGGGCAAATGACGCAGTGCGGTGCACCGGCCATCGCAGCACGCTGCATCGGTCATCGCAGCACGCTGCGTGGGCACATGCAGCGCACTGCGTTTTCCATGCATCCTCTCCACCCCATTCTCTGCATCAGCCTCCCCAGGGAAATCCACTTCGCTCCTTTATCCCCATCAGAATACTTCGAGACCAAGCAAGATGCGCCGGGCGGCAGCGCGCACGAGGGTCACTTCTGCCTCAGAGCATCTATCTGCTCCTGGAACTTACGCACGAGTTTGGGATGGCGGTCGGCCACATTGGTCTGCTCACCCTGGTCCTCCGTGATGCGGAACAGTTGGGGCGTAGGCTTGTAGCCCGTCTCTATCTTCGGTCCCCAGGGTATCATGGGGCCTCCCTTCGAGGGTTCTATGTACTTCCAGTCCTTTGTGCGGAGCACCAGAGCGTGGTTGGCGGCCATCTTCACTGCATAGCTGCGTGACGCGCGGCTCTTTCCGAGCCAACTCTTCACCATGCTCTGGCTGTGGGGAGCGGCACCGTCGGGCACCCTGGCACCCACTATGTCGGCCAGCGTACCGATGGCATCCACCTGGCTCAGCATGGCATGACTCTCACATGCACGTGCATGGCCGGGCCAGCGCAGTATGAAGGGAACCACACTGCCTGCCTCAAAGGCGCTGTACTTGCCGCCCCTCCAGGCTCCTCCCGGCGCATGGCTTCCCGCCAGTTGCTCCGCCTGGTCGTCATACCCATCGTCCAGCACGGGTCCGTTGTCGCTGGTGATGACCAGGATGGTGTTGCCTGCGATGCCCAGACGGTCGAGCTCGGCAGTGATGGCACCCACCGTCTCATCGAGCGAGAGGATGGCTTCACCGCGCAGCCCCATCGGGCTCCGCCCGCGGAAGCGCTCGTGTGGCATGCGCGGCACATGGATATCATTGGTGCAGAGATACATGAAGAATGGACTGCCCGACGTGCTGCACTCGTTCATGAAGCGCACGGCATGGGCCGTGATACTGTCGGCTATGTCCTCGTCGCGCCACAGTGCCCGGCCCCCTCCTTTCATATAGCCGATGCGGCTGATGCCGTTGACGATGCTCATGTCATGCCCGTGGCTGGGGCGTAGCTTGGTCAAGAGTTCGGGATGGGTGCGGCCTGTGGGTTCGCCCTCGAAGTTCTTCCTGTAGCTCACCTGCACAGGTGCCGAGGGGTCGTAGTTGGCTATGCGGCCCTGCTCAATGAACACGCACGGCACGCGGTCGGAGGTGGCAGCCATGATGTAGCTGTAATCGAAGCCCAGGCTATCGAGCCCCACGTCCAGTTTACCGTTCCAGTCCTGCTCCCCCGTGCGGCTTCCCAGGCCCAGGTGCCACTTGCCGAAGGCGCCTGTGCGGTAGCCTGCACTGCGCATCATATCGGCCATCGTGTACTGCTGCGGCCAGATGATGGTGCCCGCGTTGCCGGCTGCCACATCGGTGCCAGGATGGCAAAACGGGTATTCACCCGTGAGGATGCCGTATCGGCTGGGCGTGCTGGTGCTGGCGCAAGCGTGCATGTCGGTGAAGCGTACGCCCTGGCTTGCCACGCGGTCTATGTTGGGGGTCTGCACACGGGTGGCTCCATAGCATGAGATGTCGCCGTAACCCAGGTCGTCTGCCATAAGCCAGATGACGTTGGGCTTCTCTTGTGCCCACGCAGCAGCGGGCAGCAGGGTCAGAAGGAATCGTTTCATATCGGGTAGGTTATATCTTGTCATATATATATAAGAACGTGCGCGACGGGTGGTTTATTGCCCATGCCCGCCGGTTTGCAGGCCACAGGGCAGCATGAGGCAGCAGATTTCCAGGGGCAGAAAAGGGGTTTCGGGCGCCCGAAAGACGGCGTCAGACGGGGGCCGGACAGGGCGGTGACAACTTTTCGGCATTATTCTTGGCACGCTTATGATTCTATTTCCTACCTTTGCAGGAGCAAACTCAACAGGAAAGAGAAAACTATGACCATAGGCATTATCAACGCCATGCAGAAGGAGCATGAGCAACTGGCAGCCCTGCTCGAAGACAGGCAAGTAGAGACGCACGGACGCTTCTCCTTCACCACAGGCACTTATGGCGGACGACGCTTAGTGCTCATGCAGAGCGGAATAGGCAAGGTGAACGCTGCGGTGGGAGCCGTGGAACTCATCCATCACTACGCACCGACAGTGCTGGTGAACACAGGTGTGGCAGGCGGCATAGACGCATCGCTGGGTGTGATGGACGTGGTGGCAGGGGCCACTGTGGCCTATCACGATGTGGATTGCGGCCCTGAGAACAAGCCAGGACAGGTGCAAGGACTGCCCCCCGCATTCGCCGCCGACGAGCGGCTGCTCGGCATTGCCTCGTCGCTCACAACCAGCACACGCATCGTGCCAGGCCTCATCTGCAGCGGCGACCAGTTCATCACCGACCGCGACCAACTGGCACGCATCAAGCAGCGCTTCCCGCTGGCACTGGCTGTGGATATGGAAAGCGGAGCGCTGGCACAGGTGTGCCACCTCTATGGAGTGCCGTTCCTGAGCTTCCGCATCATCAGTGACACACCGGGAGCAGAGGGCCACTTCGACCAGTACACCAACTTCTGGGACACGATGGCCGACCGCTCGTTTGCCGTCACACGCTCCCTGCTGGACGCACTCACCAGCCAATTGTAACCCACTCAGAACTATCTATAAGACAATGGACAAGATACCAAGCTTCACCATCGACCACTGCCGCCTGCAGCGCGGCATATACGTATCGCGCCAGGACCAGGTTGGCGGCGAGACCGTAACGACCTTCGACATCCGTATGAAACTGCCCAACCGCGAACCGGCACTGGGTCAGGGAGCCATCCACACCATTGAGCATCTGGCTGCCACCTACCTGCGCAACCACCCACAGTGGCGTGACCGCATCGTCTATTGGGGTCCCATGGGATGCCTCACCGGCAACTACCTGCTCATGAAGGGCAATCTCACGAGCCGCGATATACTGCCCCTGATGATAGAGACCTTCGAGTTCGTGGCCAACTACGAGGGTGTGGTGCCCGGAACAGAGCCTCGCGACTGCGGCAACTACCTGCTGCACGACCTGCCCATGGCTCGCTGGGAATCACGCAAATACGTGGAGGAGACGCTGAAGAAGGCCACTGAGGAAAACCTCACATACCCGCAGTAAGGCTACCGCAGCAGACCAGCAAGCTCCGGCAGGCAAGCCAGCAAGGCATGAGCGACACTCTATATATCGACTTCCACACGCATCACCCCTCACGCGAAGGGGAATGCGTGGTGCAGGACGGTGTGCATACTTGGGGCATCCACCCCTGGCAGGCACACCTTCCACGCTTTTGCTCCAAGGACGAAAGAGGCTTTGACACCTGCCCGAATGATGATGCCACAAATCCCGAAGAATTCTTCAGCGATAAAGCAAGAGCCCTTGGCGCCTGTCCGAATGATGATGCCATGCACTTCCCGGCCTTTTTCCCCAAAGACCGCGGGCAGCTGCTGGCCATCGGGGAGTGCGGACTGGACGTGAATGCAGAGGCTTCGCTGGAGGTGCAAAGCAGGCAGCTGAGGGCACAACTGCGGTTGGCCATGCACTGGCAACTGCCTGTCATCCTGCACTGTGTGAAGCAGTTGGACCCACTCATCGCGCTGCGCAAGGATATGAAGCCGCATGAGGCATGGATTATGCACGGCTTCAGAGGCAAACCACAACAGCTGGAGTCGCTCCTGCAGGCAGGCTTCCACGTATCCTTTGGCTTCCGCTTCAACCCCCACAGCCTGCTGGCCTGCCCCATCGAACGGCTCCTGCTGGAAACCGACGACGATGAGCGGCCCGTGAGAGCACTATACGAGGAAGTGGCAAGCATGAAGGGCATGAGCAAGGAGAACCTTGCAGAAAACATGAGAAACAACTTCGAAACCATCTTCAGACGACTCCCCCAACCCGCAAAATCGGCCAAAACAGCCAGCGCAAGCGACTTCGGGAACACAAAAGAACGCCTGAGAGGAGAAAAGTATGGGCGTGAGTAGGAACTTTTGACAGAAAAAGAGTAACTTTGTAGAGGCGTAAGCCAACTGGCAGACAATGGACAATAAGAACATACAAAAAGCATAAGACCATCATGGAATTCAGAAAGATGACCGCCGAAGAGGCTGCCGCATTGATTCAGAACGGGCAGACCATCGGCTTGAGCGGCTTCACACCCGCCGGAGCACCCAAGTGCACACCCGCCGAGATTGCAAAGAGAGCAGAGGCAGAGCACGCTGCCGGCCGCCCCTTTAAGATTAGCGTTTTCACAGGAGCCAGCACAGGACAGAGCTGCGACGGCATGCTCTCCAACGCGCAAGCCATTGACTTCCGCGCTCCATACACCACCAACCCCGACTTCAGGAAGAATGTCAACCGCAACGAGCTCAATTACTCAGACCTCAATCTGAGCAACATGGCCACTCAGATACGCCAGGGTTACCTGGGACAGGTCAATTGGGCCATCATCGAAGCCTGCGCCGTGGAAAAGGTCGGCACCAAGGCTCACATCTACCTTACCGCTGCAGGTGGCATCAGTCCCACTGTGTGCCGCCTGGCCACCGAGGGTATCATCATCGAGCTGAACGCTTTCCACAGCCCCAAAAGCAAGGGAATACACGATGTATATGAGATAGAAGACCACCCGCACCGCACTCCCATCATGATCACCAAGGCAAGCGACCGCATAGGCAAGCCGTATGTGGAGGTGGATGCAAGCCGCATCGTGGGTGTGATAGACTGCAATGTGCCCGACGAGGCACGTTCCTTCAAGGATCCCGACCCCATTACATCACAGATAGGACAGAACGTTGCCGACTTCCTGCTGGCCAACATGCGGCAGGGACTCATCCCGCCTACATTCCTCAACCTGCAGAGTGGAGTGGGCAGCGGAGCCAATGCCGTGCTGGGTGCATTAGGCCAGTGCCAGGAGGTGCCCAACTTTAACATCTACACCGAAGTGCTCCAGGATGCTCCCGTACAGCTGATGCGCGAGGGACGCGTGCTGAGTGCGAGCGCCTGCTCACTCACTGTCACCAACGATTGTCTGCGTGGCATCTACGATGACATGGACTTCTTCAAGGACAAGCTGGTGCTTCGCCCCTCTGAGATAAGCAACTGCCCCGAGGTGATAGCCCGCATCGGCGTGTGCTCGCTCAACACTGCCATCGAGTGCGATATCTATGGCCACGTGAACAGCACCAAGATATGCGGCACGAAGATGATGAATGGCATAGGCGGCTCAGCCGACTTCACCAACAATGCCTACCTGAGCATCTTCACCTGCGGCTCCACTACCAAGGGCGGTGCAATATCCAGCATCGTTCCCTTTGCCAGCCACATCGACCACACCAACCACTTCATCGACGCTGTCATTACAGAGTACGGCGTGGCCGACTTGCGCCACAAGAGCGACATGCAGAAGGCTGAGGCACTCATCCAGGTGGCTCATCCCGACTACCAGCCCCTGCTGCGCGACTACCTGAAGCACGCCGAGAAGTTCGGTGGACACACTCACCACGTGCTCTCAGCTGCATTCGGCATGCACGACACCTTCATCCGCAAGGGCGATATGCGCCTCACCGACTGGGCCGAATACCTGAAGTAAACCGCCCGCAGCCTACTCCCGCAGGAGAGGCAGTTACGCAAAGATACCACGCCAACCGCCCAGAGGCAAGCCTCCAAGGCACTGGCCGAGAATATAAAATGAATAGGGATGCACCCGGCAAGTGCATCCCTATTTTGTTTGAGATGGTCAGAAGGGGCCTGGAACGGCTCTGCAATGATATGCCTGCCACACTCCTCGCCACATGGCGGTATCTTGGGGCAGATGACGCACTGCGGTGCATCGGCCATCGCAGCACGCTGCATCAGCCATCGCAGCGCGGTGCGACAGGCTTTGCAGTGCACTGCATTTTCCACATGAGCATTCTGTCCTGCCTCCGGCTTTCGCCTCCCACAAGAATGTCAGCCTCATCGGCTTGGCCAAAGAGCATTCTCTTCTCTCCCTCGGAATCTACAAAGAAAGTCTGAGGAGCAGACCCACAGCCCTTACAGAATCTCGCAGAACTCTATCTTCTCGTCGTTGGGACCCTGGATGAAGAAGTACTTCGCACCATTGTCCCAGAAGTCTATCTGGTTGACGCTATCGCTCAGCATCGTGTAGCCAGCCTGCTTCAACTGCTCGTAGAGTGCGTCAATCTGCTTCACGTCCAGGCACAGGTGATCCACAGCACCATCCCGCATGGCGGGTTCCTCCGTGGGAATAACCTCGATGAGCAGGTTGCCCAGCTTCATGAAGGCGAAATCGCGGTCGCCTGTGACGGTGCGGCGCATGACTTCCTCGAAGCCAAGTGTCTTGTAGAACTCCACTGTCCCCTGCACGTTGGCAGTAGGCACACCTATGTGCTGCACGCCTCCCGAGAAGGCGTTCACATCCACCCCCTGCTTGGGAAAGTGCTGGGCGTTGAATGTCATCTTGTTGCCGTCATTCTCACAAGCCTTCTCATCGGCCTTGGGAGCGTTTGTGCAAGCCACTGCTGCCATAATTGCTGTTGCCATAATCAGTAGTCTTTTCATTTGAACATATTTATGGATTAGTAATCGGATAACTCTACTTGTCAATAGTGAAACACCAGCGTACCGCCGCGCACCAGGGTGCTGTGGGCTATGCGTGGTTCCTTGAGCCTGCGCCCGTTCCATGTGATGCGCCTGAGAGGCCGGCTGCCATCGGCCTTTCCCTCCACTCTGATGACCACCGCTGGTTTCTGCCTGCCACCGGGATAGAGGGTGATGCGGCTGAAGAGAGGCGGAAAGAGTTCGTAGGTAGCCTCACCCACCACCACGGGATAGAGGCCTATGCTGGCAAACACATACCATGCGCTCATGGCTCCATCGTCCTCGTCCATCTCGGGGCAGTAGCCTCGGGGCTGGTTGTCAAAAGCCTTCCCCACAAAGGGCTGCGGATAGGCATCGTTGCCGCCATAGCGATGGGTGACCACTCCAGTGGCCAGACTGCGCACGACGGGCGCTGTGAGCTGGGGTGCTCCAAGGCGTCCGAAGAGGAAGGGAACATGTATGTCGGGCTCGTTTCCCTGGTTGTACAGCTCATCGCGGAAGAATTGCTCCAACTGCGCCAGCAGCTCCTGCCTGCCCACCAGCCGCTCCATGCGGCTGAGATACATGGGTGCTCCCCATCGGTATTGCCATCTGGTACCCTGATAGAGTCCGTTGCCACGCATACGGGTATAGGTGCTGTCGATGTGCTGGAACTCCTTGGTCCACACAGAGTCGAACACTTGCTCGCCTCTCAGAGTCCACTTCCCGGCCTCCTGCTTCCTGCCTGTCAGGCCGGCCAACTGCCCCAGCGCCCAGTAGTCAGCGGCTGCCTCCAGGCATTGGTCGGGCGAGTGCAGGGGCAGATGGGCAGCCTCGTGCACTATGCCGGCCCATGCCTCATCCAGATTGGGGATGCTGATACCCTGACGGTAAGCGTCGAGCAGAGTGGCTATAGCATGCTCGGTGCGCACGGTAGGCACACATTCATGGTCGGTGCTCCAGTCCTGCTTGCCCGTCACATACAGGCTGGCCAGCGACTGCATGATGCTGGACGAGCGCTCGGGGTCGAGCAGGGTGATGAGGGGAAACTTGGTGCGGTAGGTGTCCCACAGCGACCACGAACTGTAGTAGTCTCCCTGCCCGGCCTCGTGGGGCTGGCCGTCGGTACCCAGATAGCGGCGCATGATGCTGTCGGTAACCTGGAAGGGGCTGTGGAAAGTGCGGTAGAGCGAGGTGTAGAAGACAGTCTGCCGGTCGGCATCACCGCCCTCCACCTCTATCCTTCCCAGCAAATCCTGCCACTGGGAGGCGGCTTCGCGGGCCAGCGTGGGCAAATCCTTCTGCCACACCACAGCGGCAGGCACGCGCGCCAGTTCGTCCTTCAGTCCCGTACCCACCAGTATGCGCACCTCCACGCGGCCGTCTTTGGCCTCGGGGAAAACGAGTCTCGCACGGCCACCATCCACAGAGTCGATGCGGAAGGGGCTGCTTGCCAGTAGTCTGTAATAGAGATGATAATGCCCGCGCCCGCAGGTGTTCCGGCTCACCACCAGCCCTTCGCCCTCCTGCGGAGCAGTCTGGCAGAAGTGTGCTTCGCGGACGTGCTCAAAGGAGGAGGCTGTATGCAGCTCCAGCCGAGGCTGCCTGCCACGGGGAAAGGTGAACTCCTCTACGGCCAGATGGCTGGTGGCAGTGGCGCGGAAGGCCGTTCCGTCCTCGAGTGTGACGGCATAGAAGCCCGGACGAGCCTGCTCGGTGGATTTCACCAGGCGTGCTGCACCGCCCGTAGCACAAGGCAAGAGCGACACATTGCCGCCGCATCCGCTGCCGCCCACACCCGACAGGCGGTTGATGCTGAAGCCGCTGATGTCGGCCACCTCATAGTCATAACCGGGATGCTGACGCGGCTTGCTGTCGGGCGACACCTGTATCATGCCGTAGGGGACAGCGGCTCCGGGCGACATCTGACCATAGTCGCCGGCCGTACCGATAAAGGGATTGACGTCCCCTGTATGGTCCTTCACCAGGGGAACTGATGCACTGGCCCACAGGGGGAGGAGTGCAAACAGAAGGGTTGCGCAATTTCTCATTAGGATTCCGAATGCTTATATATCTCCCACAAAGTTACGCATAATCCTTATAAAAGGGGGCTTCCGGTGGCAGAGAAATGCCTCCCCTGCCACCGGACAGCCCCGCGCAGATAGGTTTCCTACTTGAATAATATCTTGTGATAGAGCTTTGCGAGCCGTGCATAACCACGCTCGTTGGGGTGCAGGCGGTCGGGCAGGAAGCACGAAGGATCGACCTTGCCTGAGCCGTCGGGCAGCGTGAGGGCGCTCGACACATCGTGATAGAAGGTCATGCCGTCGGCCTTGATGCTCTGCTGGAGCAGCTTGTTGAGCTCGCGCATCTTCTCTTCCTGGCCTCCCTTAGGATAGATGCCTATGATGTGCAGGCGTGCCTGCGGCTGGTGGCGGCGTATGAGGGCAGCTATGTCCAGTATGCCCGACACTATCTGGGCGTGCGGTTCGCCGTTGTTGGTACCTATCATCAGGCAGATGTCCTTGGGGCTGCAACCCTCGAGCTCGCCGTGTGCGAGGCGCCAGAAGGTGTTCTCCACGCGGTCCCATCCCATGCCCATATTGGTTGCGCGGTGGCCTTTGAAGAGTTTGTCCCACGTCTTCCCGCCATTGAGCACCGTGCTGGCAGGCTCACCGCCCCAGAAGTGCGTGATGGAGTTTCCTATCATGAGTACCTCGGGGTCAGTCTCATGGTTGCGGCGTATGATGCTGTTGTGGCGCTCTATCCAGTCGTATCCGTCGCGCCGCTGTGTGCATGGAGTGTAATGGCGCATAGTATCGGCACCCACCATAGCCTGGTCCAGCACGCGTGCATAAGCGCGCTCATACTTGAGCATACCTATATCGTTGAGGTGGTCGCCCTCTATAAAGTCGTCGGCCTCAAAGCCCAGGTCGGCACGGGTCACATAGTAGAGTCCTTCCACGCCCTTGGCTTGCAGTTCCTTCACAACACGCTGCTGCACGCTGTCCTTCTCCATCTGCCCACGGTAGCCAGCCGAATGCACCAGTGCCGAAGGATGGTCGATGAACTGGTTCTCGGCGAATATGATGGGAGCTTTGCCAGCCTTGCGCAGGCGGTCGATGCCGTAGCGCAGGCGTTCCTCAAACTCTTGGCAGGTGAGTGCGGCACAGTTGGGCACACAATCTATAATGTACGCACGCGCGTCTATCTCTGCCAGAGCGTCGAACATGACGTGCTCCATCTTGCCGCTGCCCGAGAATCCGAGGTTGACCACAGGGCATTCGTAGCGCCTCTTCAGTCGTGTGCTCCAGATGAGTCCAGGCCTGCTGGCCGATGCTCCATGGGCTATGCTGGTGCCATATACCACGATGGGGCGCTCCTGGGAGCCTTCTACAAACCTGAAGGAGGCCGATGCGTCGGTGCCCACAGCCAGCCACTTCACGCCGTTATATACGGGAAGATAGAGTTCGTAGGTCATTCCCTGGCCCCTGAAGTCGGGCAGCTCGTGGGTGTCAAAGTAGAACTCCACGGTATCCGACTTGTTGACCGACATGTTGTAGCGCATCATGTTGGGCACCCAGGTGGTGTGTCCGTTCACATCAGTGGCATAGAGGTCGATGCCCGAGTGGCACAGAGTGACCACGTTGGGGTAGTTCTTGCCCTGATAATAGTTGATGTATCTCACCCACAGCTTCTTGGCATTGGACTGGAAGCGCAGCGATACGCCCGGTGTGTGCCTTGAGAGATACCACACAGAGGAGGGAACCTCCTTCTGCATCCTGTCTGGCAGGCGGCAGTAATTGCTGTTGCCCGTCTCGTGGTTCCAGCCTCGTCCGTTGAGCAGGCACTTTGGCTCCTGCATGGGATCGTGCCATACGGTTTGTGCATACAGGCTCACCGTCAGCAGGAGGAGCAGCGAGCCAATCAGGGAAATGCGCTTCATATCAGTTTGTTTTTAGTCTTTCCGCAAATATACAAAGAATTCCGCACACAGGCGCAACGCCCTGCCCGCTTTCTTTCAGCCACCTGGGAAAAGGCAGGGGAAAGGCTGAAAGTCTTCGTAAAGCAATACTGAAATCTCCGTTTGCAGGCTTCTGATGGCCGTACAAAGCCTTTGGATGGCCATCCAAAGACTGCGTATGTGCATCCAAAGCCTGCAAACGGAGATTTTCTGCTTGCTGCGCAGGAAATATAAGCCTATTGTACAGGCGATATCTGCATACTGCCTGTGGAACCGAACTGCGCTTCGTGAAACTGCCCACGCTTTTAGGGCGAAGAAAAAAGCACATTCCGTTGCATCATCCACGAAGATTCTCTATCTTTGCAACGTTCATACAATTAAAACTACTTGCAACCATGAGAATAATACCTACTTTTTGGACAGCCAAGGGCAGCCCCCATCTCTCCCCCACGGATGAATGTATCCGAAGCAGAAGGCCATGCTGTGGACACCAAGTTGCTTCGGTCTGACCCAGCAGAGAATGGGACGACGACATCATACATGCATATAAGGTAAATCTGAGGAAATGACTAAAACAACGTTTTCACTACGCCTCCACCTCCTGCTCCTACTGCTCCTCCCGCCACTCTACGCCAGCGCCCAGGAGTGGACAACACGGGTGGGAGAGGTCAGGAAGGAGCAAGCGACCACCAGCAGAATAGGGCGAAACCATGCCGAAGAAGGGTTGTCGGACGAGGAACTGGCGGCCAGCGGACGAGGCTATTCAGTAAACGGCATGTTCATAGGCATGGTGCCTGTGGGACTGGACCGAGATCAGGCAGGAGTCACTCCACACACACCCGAGTTCCCCTTCACGCTCACGGGAGTGGGCCAGGAACCCATCATAGTGAACGGACTGCCCCTGGATACCGTCGTCAACGGACACCGGCTGCACCTGACATCGCTTACTGACTACCGGACAGAGAGGAACATCAGGTGGGTGACGCTGGAGGAGTTGAGGCAGCACTGCTTCCCCAACCTCGACGGAGCCTGCGTGTTCACTATCAACAAGTTCATCATCCCCAACAGCGAAGGGCTCTACAGGATAGACCGCGACTTCATCTACCGGGTGGAGAGACTGTCATCGGCAGACATCGAAGGCTTCCGCGACTTCCCGGCATTCAACCTCGTGAGGATATTCACCCGCACTCCACACAACGTTTACCGTGGTCCTGGACTGAAACCATACGACTGGGACAAAAACAACACACGCCCATGAGACGCCTACACATTATTATATATATGCTGGCCATACTGGTACAAGGTGCCATGGCACAGAAGATGACATTCCCCTATGAGCCGGACCTACAGGCATCCAAGGGGCGTAACCATGCGGAAGAAGATATGTCCGACCGAGGAATAGGGCGCCGAGACATCGCCTACATGGCAGGAAAGGTGCTGGTGGGACCCATTGACGTGGGAGTGGATAGGGATGTTCTGGGAGACAGATGGTGGGATGGAATAGCCAAGACTATGCACCACCCCTTTATGATGAAGGGAGTAGGGGCCGGAAACGACAGCATTCTGGTCAACGAACGGATAGACACCGTGATAGACGGATCGCACGTGCACTTCGAGATATTCAACGATTACACCGACTACAAGGTGGGCGAGCATGTGCGCTGGATGACACTGGAGGAGATAAGGCAGACCTATTACCCGCATGTGACAGGGCGCGTGCTGTACAGCGTCAACAAGTTCTTCATCTCGGGCCAGCGGAGTGTGATCAGGATAGACTCCTCGTTCATCTACCGTCTGGAGAAACTGGAGTCAAGACAGATAGACGCCTTGAGGGAGCTGCCACCCTTTACCATCATACGTATATTCACGAAGACCGCCGACAACTATCTGGCCATGAGCGGCGACACAAAGCCGCAGCCCGCACCGCAGAATGAGGAAAGGCGCGAAGAGGGAGAGTTTGAGGAATACAGTTCAAGCGGGAGAGACCTGTATCACTCCTCCATTTACTCTGGCAAGGAAAGGAACTGCCAGATGCTTTACTTCCCCGACTACAAGACACTCTATGAAGGTGAAGCACGAACCGCATTCCGCTCCCTGTGCAAGGGCATGGAGGCAAGGGTGCAGTCCTATCTGGGTGAAGAGGGCATGAGCCAGCTGTTCAACTGGACAATGAAAGTAGATAGCCAGGGAGAAGTGCTGGGAGTGACCTACAGCACAACCTGCCCCATGATGGAAATCCTGCCCATGGAGCGGTTTGTGCAACTGGACAGCATGCTGAAGTCCATCCGCTTCCCCGCCTTCAACAGCCGGCATAACCCCTACAGCACAGCCAACACCTATGTGGGTATCGGCTTTGGTCCCACACGCCAGTATTACCATAGTATCATGCAGCAACACCGGTAACACAGCACAATAAATCCCATGAGCCTGGGAGCGCAGCTGCATCAATGCAGGCTTCCACCTCATGCAAATGCCCATCACAACAGGGTGCAAGACCCCACGCTGGAGCATCCGCCAGTGAACCATGGCGGATGCGCTGGCGAGGACAGCGGATATGGGCGGGAACAAAATAATGCCGTCTTGCCCATCGTATTCCACTGAAACTTCATATCTTTGCAGCCGAAACGAGAAATGTGGATAGATTTGGGCTGATTGCAACCACAGTAAAAAATGCTAAAAAGGACAAGGCAAACGCCTTGCCACGCATTTATGCCTACATCTTTTCCCCATCTTGTTGATTGTTCAACCTTAATGATTCAATTGACTATGGGTTATCTATTTACTTCAGAATCTGTGTCAGAAGGACATCCCGACAAGGTGGCCGACCAGATTAGTGACGCTGTGCTTGACAAGTTGCTGGCCTTCGACCCGCAGTCCCACGTGGCATGCGAGACGATGGTAACCACCGGACAGGTGTTCCTATCGGGCGAGGTGACGAGCGAGGCATACATTGACTTGCAGCGCGTAGCACGCGAGGTGATCAACCGCATCGGCTATACCAAGGCCGAATACATGTTTGACGGCAACAGTTGTGGCGTGCTGAGCGCCATACATGAGCAGAGTCCCGACATCCACCGAGGCGTAAGCAGGCAGGCTCCCGAGGAACAAGGTGCCGGCGACCAGGGTATGATGTTCGGCTACGCAACCAACGAGACCGACAACTACATGCCTCTTGGACTCGACCTGGCACACCGTCTGCTGGTGGTGCTGGCAGAGATCCGGCGCGAAGGCAAGGTGATGACTTACCTGCGTCCCGACGCCAAGAGCCAGGTGACAGTGGAATACTCCGACGAGGGAAAGCCACAGCGCATAGACACCATCGTGCTCTCCACACAGCACGATGAGTTCGACACCGACGAGGCCATGCAGCAGCAGATAGCCAAGGACGTGCGTGAGATACTGATACCACGCACCCTCGAGGGCATACAGAAGCCCGAGGTGCTGGCACTCTTCAACGATGACATCAAGTATTATGTGAACCCCACCGGCAAGTTCGTCATCGGTGGACCGCACGGAGATACGGGCCTGACCGGACGCAAGATAATCGTGGATACCTATGGTGGCAAGGGTGCTCACGGCGGCGGAGCCTTCAGCGGCAAGGATCCCTCGAAGGTGGACCGCTCGGCAGCCTACGCTGCACGCCACATTGCCAAGAACATGGTGGCGGCAGGTGTAGCCGATGAGATGCTGGTGCAGCTGAGCTACGCCATCGGAGTAGCCGAGCCTGTGAGCGTATATGTCAACACTTACGGACGCAGCCATGTGCAGATGAGTGACAGCGAGATAGCACAGCGCATCAGGGAGATGTTCCCTCTCACACCCTATGCCATCGAACAGCGTCTGAAGTTGCGCAACCCTATCTACGAGGAGACAGCAGCCTACGGACACATGGGACGCGAACCACGCATCGTGACCAAGCGCTATGAGTCGCTCTACCACGAAACCAAGGAGGTGACCGTAGAGCTCTTCACCTGGGAGAAGCTCGACTATGTGGAGCAGATAAAGGAGGCTTTCGGCCTCTGAACCGATACAGACGTGCCTGGCAGGAACAGCGTCCGGCAGCCACGCGGAGCCGGCCTGACAGGCACGCCTATAATATAATAAGGTATAAGGGAAATGGATATCAAGAGCATATGTGTGTATTGCGCCAGCAGTTCACAGATAGACCGCAAGTACTTCGATGCGGCTTATGAGCTGGGCAAAGGGATGGCGCAGCGCGGCATCATGCTGGTCAACGGAGCCGGCAACCAAGGACTGATGCGCGCTTCAGCCGACGGCTGCCTGCAGAACGGTGGACTGGCCACCGGCATCATACCCACCTTCATGATAGAGGAAGGCTGGAACCACCAGGGAATGACGCAGCTGGTGGAGACAACCGACATGCACACACGCCAGCAGCAGATGGCCGAGATGAGCGACGCAGCCATCTTCCTGCCCGGAGGATGCGGCACTCTGGCCGAGATGAGCGAACTCATCACATGGAAGCAACTGGGCCTGTATCTGAAACCCATCGTCATCCTCAATACCGACGGCTACTATGACTCGCTGCTCGAATTCCTGCAGCAGTCGGCCGACGCCCACTTCATGCGCCAGCAGCACACGGCCATCTGGCGTGTGGCAGCCACTCCCGCCCAGGCTCTTGACCTGGTGCAGGATACCCCGCTGTGGGATACATCCATCCGCCGATTTGCTGCCCTATGAGCATCTGGCTGACTCACACCCCTCCCCTGGCACAGACACCCGACAGCCTCAGCCGCACCGACACGCCGCAGGAGCCTGACACACAGGCCGTGCAGCATGCCGATACGGCAGGAACCGATGTGCCTCATAGGGAGGCGGAGACAGCCGACACGGCACATGCTGCCCTCAGCCCACGGCCAGCCGCCCTGCAACAGGCACCCGCACAGGCCGATACCATACAGACACCTGCTGCATACGCCCCGGCCGACAGTCTGCAGGCACCCATTCCGCTGCCTGCTGATGCCCACAGCACAGCCGGCAACGACAGCATCATCAGCGCCATGCTCCACTTCCAGGAGCCCGATGGAGGCTACTTTGCCGACAGCCCTTACTGGCATCCCGAACTGCCTGCACGCCAGGTGGGATTCCGCTGCCAGGCACTGCCCTACAGGGTGAGCAGCGACAGCCATCTGGCCTGCACAGCACTCCTCTGCCTCGTCATGCTGGTATATATGCTGCAGCGCTACGGCTCCGAAATGCGCTCCAAGATGCACGACTTCTTCCTGCCCGCCCGCATCAGGCAGAGTCACCAGCAGGGGCTGAGCACCGCACAAGGACTGCTCAGCATGCCTTACGTGTGCCTGATGCTCAGTATGATGGGCTGCATGGGCGTAAGCGTGCTCGAGGAGGACAGTCTGGGATTGCTGCCCAATGCCGCCGACCGGCTCGCCGTACAAGGCTTCTACATGGCCTCGTGGCTGGTTTACTTCTTCATCAAAGTAAACTCCTACGCCTTCATCAATTGGATTTTTTTTGACAAGCAGGCTCGTCATGAGTGGCACGACACCCTCTTCCTCATCCTCACCCTCGAAGCTGTACTTGTATTCCCAATTGTACTGCTCATGGCGTTCCAGCCTGCTTGGACACAAATAGCTATATGGTGCGCACTTTCAGTCATTACGCTCACCAGACTCCTCCTATTGTACAAGACAGGAAATGTTTTTTCGGTCAAAATATATGGTACATTGCATTTAATTGTGTACTTTTGCACCCTCGAAGTGGCTCCTCTGTGGGTTACATTGAAATTATTGACACGCTTAACGGACTTACTATAAGCAAAAATCTATACAGAAATGACTATTAAGAAGGTACTCGTATCGCAGCCCCAACCCACCTCGGAGAAGTCTCCATACTATGACATTGCCAGCAGCATGAACGTGGACATCGTGTTCCGCCCCTTCATCAAGGTAGAATCTCTGACCCCGAGAGAGTTCAGACAGCAGAAAATCAACATACTGGACTACACCGCGATAGTGTTTACCTCACGCCACGCAGTGGACCATTTCTTCAATCTCTGCCGCGAGCTTCGCGTCACCATCCCCGAAGACATGAAGTATTTCTGCGTTACCGAGATGGTCGCACTCTATATACAGAAGTACGTGCAGTACCGCAAGCGCAAGGTCTTCTTCGGCACCACAGGCAAGAACGACGGCCTGCTGACCGTCATCTACAAGCATAAGAACGAGAAGTACTTCATTCCCCTGAGCGATGTACACAAGGATGAAATCTCGGAGCAACTGGCTGCCAAGAACATCTGTCACGCATGTGGCGTGATGTACCGCACGGTGAGCAATGACTTCAAGGCCGATGAGCCATTCGACTATGACATGCTCATCTTCTTCAGCCCCAGCGGTGTGCAGGCTCTGCTGAAGAACTTCCCCGACTTCAAGCAAGGCGATATGGCCATCGGCTGCTTCGGTCCTGCCACAGCCAAAGCCGTACGCGATGCCGGACTGAGGCTCGACCTGGAGGCTCCGTCGCCCGAATACCCCAGCATAACAGCCGCACTGAAGGCTTATATCGAAAAGGTGAATGGCTGAACGACACCTGCACACGTTGCCCAAGAGCGAGCGTCTGTGTAGCCAGAAGGCTCTGCAGAAGCTCTTTGGCGGCGAGCGCCGCTCGGTGAGCGTATATCCCATACGTGCCGTCTATGCCGACAGCGAAGAGCCGGGCATACGCATCATGGTGAGCGTGGGCAAGCGTCATTTCAAGCGCGCAGTGAAGCGCAACCGCGTGAAAAGGCAGTTGCGCGAGGCGTACCGACTGAACAAACAGATACTGCAAAGCATGGAGGGTGGACTGGACATCGCTTTTCTGTGGAACACCGCAGAACTGCTCCCCACCCGCTCCATCATGCAGAAAATGCAGCACTTGCTGCACCGAATCCATGAAGACATCGAGAAAACCAAGCTGGCTTAGCCGCATGGCAGTATGGGTGCTCACGCTTCCCATCCTGTTCTACCGCAGCTGCATTTCTCCCCTCACCCCACCTTCCTGCCGCTTTACCCCCACCTGCAGCCAGTATGCACTGGAGGCTCTGCGACGTCATGGCGCCATCAAGGGTTCATGGCTTGCTATCAAACGGCTCCTCAGATGCCACCCCTGGGGCGGAAGCGGCTACGACCCTGTACCTTAGAAGCAAAACTCATCCTGATTAGGAATGCAGAACAAGGGAATTAAGAATGTTGAATTTTGAATTAAGAATTGGGCTGCAAGGGAATTAAGAATGCAGAATTTTGAATTAGGAATTGGGCTGCAAGGGAATTAAGAATGCAGAATTTTGAATTAGGAATTGGGCTGGCAAGATGGAGGCTTCGCAATCATTCTCAATTAAGAACGTTGAGCGAGGTAATTTGGAATGCAGAATTTTGAATTAAGAATTGGGCTGGCGCGATGAGGACAAAGCTCCTGAATGAATGACGGACTGTGATGCTTCGGTAGGGGCATTGCAGTCCGCTGTTTTGTTTGGGCTGATGGACATTGCTGCGGTGGACTTTGTATTGGGAGGGGAAAGGATTTCCTTTCGGGCGCTTGATGACTTGTGTCTGTTGACAGATTGGGCTGCTTTATTTTCCGAAAGGAGTTCCACACTATCCCGTTCTGCTATGGAGCGGAAAACGGAGGGCGGTGCGATGGGCAACGCAGCGCGCTGCGATGGCTGATGCAACGCGCTGCGCAGGACGATGCAGCGCACTGCGTATTCTGAGCCGGCCTACAGAAACAGCCACAGGATGTCCTCATGCGGGAACTTCCTGTGGCTGTTGTCGTGTGCAGAAACGTGCTGACGGGATATCAGCGGAGTACCTCGGCGCTTACCTTATTGAAGTAGTCGATGCACTTCACAATGTCGGGAACGGAATTGTCCCAGTTGTTCTCATACTCGATGGCGAAGTAACCCTTGAAGCGCTGTGCCTTGAGTTCCTCCAGCATCTCCTTTATGCCCAGACATCCAGTGCCCCAGATGACATCCTCCTGCCAGCTGACACCCTCCTGTTTGGGAGCTATATCCTTGAAATGAAGGGAGATGATGCGTCCCTTGAGCTGGCGCAGACAGTCGATGTGCTGCAGTCCCTCACGGTTCCAATGCCCCACATCGGAGCAAGAACCCAGGTTGGTGCTGCGCCCGCTGATGGCTGCCAGCAGGTTGGAAGGCTGCCAGTAGTCGGATGGCTTGGGGTGGTTGTGCACCGACACCTTGATTCCGTACTTCTTCGAAAGCGCCTCCACCTGGTCCCAAAGTGCCAAAGGAGGCTCGCAGGTGATGTATTCCATCTTCATGTCACGCGCAAGCTGGAACATGGGCTCCCAGTCTTGGGCGTTGTCGCTCACGAATACACCGGTGCCCACAAAGCGCACACCACGGCGGGCAGCCTCGGCCTGCAGTTCGCGACGGTCGGCTGCCGAGAGCTGTGGACCGAACACCTTGTCGCCCCACTTGCCGCCTATCTTGTGCCCGGGATATGCCTCGATGTACTTCACACCCAGCACACTGGTCTTGTCGAGCGCCTCGAGGAGGGTGAACTTGTGGAATGTGTATGACTGCACAGCCAGTTTCCAACCGGCCTTCTCCGCCGCAGTCTTCTTGGCCTGGGCGGGCAGTGACCATGCGGCACACAGGAGTGCCAACAGGGTCACCAGGAAAAGTCTTCTTTTCATATCTGTCCTTTTTGTCCCGCAGAGCCTCACTTGGGCATTTCGGGCAGTGAGAATCCGTTGTGATAAGTGTGCTTGATCCACTCCTCGGCAGCCTCCTTGGCGTTCATCTCCACGAAGCGGCGGTCGAAGCGGGGGTCTCCGTCGATGACCCGGAAGTCGTCATAGTTGACTATCTTCACCTTGTCGTTGGCCGAGATGTTGGTAAAGCGCATGTTCTCTCCGTCCCACTTCAACTCGCGGTGCAGGCCATAGACACCTGCCAGGCGCACAGCCAGCACGCCCATATCGACCATCTCGGTGAAGGGACCGCTGAACTGGAAGTTGGACGAGGGCTCTACGCGGTTCTCGGGAGACTCCTTGCAGGCACGTATCCAGTCCTGCTCGTGGGTATCGCTTTCCCATATGCTGATGACATCCGAGTGGCCGCCCTTGACGCGCGGAATCACTGGCTTGGGCTCCTTGTAGTCCTTCATGCGGGATTTAGGCAGCAAGGTGGGGTTGAAGCCGTAGCATCCCACCATGATCTTACCCTTGGTACCCACAAAGATTACGCCGCCGTTCTCGTCGCCCATCATCTCTCCGTCCTCGAGCTCTTCGGGGCGGGGAGGCATGAGTCCGCCGTCGTACCAGTGTACCTTCACCTCTGGCATCTTCACCTTGCCCTTCTTGGGGCGTGCGGGGAAGGTGTAGGTGATCATCTCGGCATGTGGTGGCGAGTAGAGGTTGCTCAGGGTGGAGCTGGCTATCACGCTGGTGGGGTACTTGATGCCCAACGCCCACACGACGGGGTCCATGATATGGCATGCCATATCGCCCAGCGCTCCTGTGCCGAAGTCATACCATCCGCGCCAGTTCCAAGGGGTGTAGGAGGGATGGTAAGGCCTCATCTCGGCCGGGCCGATAAAGCCTGCCCAGTCCAGGTCGGCGGGCACGGGCGGTGTGTCGGTGGGCTTCATGAGTCCCTGAGGCCAGATGGGGCGGTCGGTCCAGCAGTGCACTTCGGTCACCTCACCGATGGCTCCGTCCCAAATCCACTCGGCCACCCGGCGGCACCAGTCGAATGAGTTGCCCTGGTTGCCCATCTGTGTAGCCACGCGGTACTTCTTGGCCAATGCGGCCAGCAGTCGTGACTCATACACGGTATGCGTAAGAGGCTTCTGGCAATACACGTGTTTGCCCAGCGTCATAGCGTGTGCAGCAATGGTGGCATGAGTGTGGTCGGGGGTGGCAATGAGCACACCATCGATGCTGTCCTTCATTTCGTCGAACATCACACGCCAGTCCTTGAAGCGCTTTGCTTTGGGGAAGTCACCAAAGGTCTTGGCTGCATAGTTCCAGTCAACGTCGCACAGCGCCACGATGTTCTCGGTCTTCATGAATCCGAGGTTGCGTCGTCCCACGCCGCCTACGCCGATACCGGCGATGTTCATCTTGTCGCTCGGAGCCACGTGGCCGAATCTCTTGCCCAGCACAGTGTTCGGCACCACCACAAGCGCCGCCGCTCCCACGCCGCCGCGCTTCAGAAAGTCTCGTCTCGAAATCTTCTCCATTTGTTCTTAGTCTTAGTTCTTTTTTATGCCCCAGACGGCCGTCCGGCCCCTTCTGAGGGTCAATTCTTCCCAAAGTTAACCCTTTTAATCCATATACCACTCCTTTTTGTCGAAAAAAACTCCCAATTGCCTCATTTTCCCCATACTTCTTCCCCAGAAATGCCAGTTGCCTAAAATAAGTGGCACAAATTGATGTTTTATAATAATAAAGCGTTAACTTTGCACTCTGAAACACGGATGCTCCTGTAGTTCAATGGATAGAACAACGGTTTCCTAAACCGTCGATCCGGGTTCGATTCCCGGCGGGAGTACAGAGGCTTCAGGTTTGACGTCCAAGTTGATTCAAGAGAGAGGAAAACCCGTGCGCTCTGTCAGTTCAGGCATACCGGTTCGTGACCTGCAGGCTTTCCGCTCAGACACGCTCCCACACAGCACGAGGCCGATTCTCTCATTATTATATTATGGTTATGGCAGAAGCTATAGAAATCAAAGAGAGAGAGTCTGTAGTAGTGAGATTCTCAGGTGACTCAGGCGATGGCATGCAGTTGGCAGGTAACATCTTCTCCACTGTATCAGCCACCGTAGGCAACAGCATCAGCACATTCCCCGACTATCCGGCCGACATCCGAGCCCCGCAAGGCTCCCTCACAGGCGTATCAGGATTCCAGGTGCATGTGGGTGCAGGGCAGGTTTATACACCAGGCGACCAGTGCGACGTGCTGGTGGCCATGAACGCGGCCGCGCTTAAGACCCAGTACCGATACGCCAAGCCAGGCGCTGCCATCATCATCGACACCGACAGTTTCGGCCCCAAAGACCTTCAGAAAGCCGCCTTCCAGAGCGAAGACTACCTGGGAGAGATGGGCATCGACCCCGATAGGGTGATTGCCTGTCCGCTCACCACCATGGTCAAGGACTGCCTCAAGGACAGCGGCATGGACGTCAAGAGCATCCTCAAATGCCGCAACATGTTTGCACTCGGACTCGTGTGCTGGCTCTTCGACCGCGATCTGGACATCGCCTTCAACTTCTTGCGTGAGAAGTTCGCCAAGAAGCCCGGAGTGGCCGAGGCCAATATCAAGGTCATTCAGGCAGGCTACGACTACGGACACAACACGCACAGCAGCGTGGCCAATGTGTATCGCATAGAGACACGCAATAAGGGGCCCGGGCGCTACATGGACATCACGGGCAACAAGGCAACGGCCTATGGCTTCATAGCCGCCGCCGAGAAAGCCGGACTGAAGCTCTATCTGGGCTCCTACCCCATCACGCCTGCCACCGATGTGCTGCACGAACTGTCGAAGCACAAATCGCTGGGAGTAGTGACGGTGCAGTGCGAAGACGAGATAGCCGGATGCGCCTCCTCGCTGGGAGCCTCCTTTGCGGGAGCACTGGCAGTGACCAGTACCTCGGGACCGGGAATGTGCCTCAAGAGCGAAGCCATGAACCTGGCCGTCATCATGGAGCTGCCTCTGGTGGTGCTCGACGTGCAGCGCGGAGGCCCAGCCACCGGCCTGCCCACCAAGTCGGAGCAGACTGACCTGCTGCAGGCACTCTTTGGCCGCAACGGCGAGAGCCCCATGCCCGTGATAGCCGCAACCAGCCCCACCGACTGCTTCGACGCGGCGTTCCAGGCCTGCAAGATGGCTCTGGAGCACATGACACCCGTCATCCTCATGACCGATGCCTATGTGGCCAACGGTTCGGGAGCCTTCCGCCTGCCCAAGATGGCGGACTTCCCCACCATCACCCCACCCTATGTACCCCAGGAGATGAAGGGCAGCTGGACTCCCTACATGCGCAAGGAAGACGGCACCCGCTACTGGGCAGTGCCCGGACGAGAGGGTTTCGAGCATATCCTGGGCGGACTGGAGAAGGACGACAAGACTGGTGCCATCAGCACCAATCCCGAGAACCACGACCTGATGACGCGCAAGCGCCAGGCCAAGATAGACGCTATCCCCGTACCCGACTTGGAGGTGCTGGGCGACAAGGACGACGCTGACCTGCTCATCGTAGGCTTCGGAGGCACCTATGGCCACCTGCATGCTGCTATGGACGAGATGCGCTCTGCCGGCCACAAGGTGGCGCTGGCTCACTTCAAGTACCTCAATCCCCTGCCCAAGAACACCGCCGAGGTGATGCGCAAGTACCCGCGTGTGGTGGTGGCCGAGCAGAACATGGGACAGCTGGCCGGCTGGCTCCGCATGAAGGTGGACGGCTTTGTCCCCGCCCAGTACAACGAGGTGAAGGGACAGCCCTTCAAGGTGAGCGAACTGGTGAAGGCCTTCACGCCGATGCTGCAGAAGTAATGGCACAGACCGCACAATACGCTTCTATATATATAATAAGGTAGAGAATCATCAAGCTAAAGACTATCATGTTTACAGCAAACGATTATAAGAAGGGACAGCCAAGGTGGTGTCCCGGATGTGGTGACCACTTCTTCCTGGCATCGCTGCACAAGGCAATGGCAGAGATAGGCGTTGCGCCATGGAACACAGCAGTCATCTCAGGCATAGGCTGCTCGAGCCGACTGCCTCACTATATGGCTACCTATGGCATGAATACCATCCACGGACGTGCGGCTGCCATAGCAACAGGATGCAAGGTGGCCAATCCCGAGCTCACCGTATGGCAGGTGAGCGGCGACGGCGACGGCCTGGCCATCGGCGGCAACCACTTCATACATGCCAACCGACGCAACATCAACCTCAACATGATACTGCTCAACAACCGCATCTACGGCCTTACCAAGGGTCAGTACAGCCCCACAAGTCCACGCGGTTTCGTGAGCAAGAGCAGCCCCTACGGCACGGTGGAGGACCCCTTCAGGCCCGCCGAACTGTGCTTCGGAGCACGCGGACACTTCTTCGCACGCGCAGTGGCCACCGACGCGCCGGGCACTGTGGAAATCCTCAAGGCCGCCTATGAGCACAAGGGAGCCAGCGTGTGTGAGATACTGCAGAACTGCGTCATCTTCAACAACGGCACCCACGATGCCGTATATACCAAGGAGGGACGCGCCAAGAACGCCATCTACGTGCGCCACGGAGAGCCGCTCATCTTCGGCGAGAACCGCGAGTACGGACTCATGCAGCAGGGCTTCGGACTCAAGATAGTGAAGATAGGCGAGGACGGCATCACCGAGAAGGACATCCTGGTGCACGATGCACACTGCCAGGATGACACCCTGCAGCTCAAGCTCGCCCTCATGGGCAACGGCGACGGGTTCCCTGTGGCACTGGGTGTCATCAGGGATGTGGAGGCTCCCACCTACGATGACAGCGTGACAGCACAGCTGGAGGAGGTGAAGGCCAAGAAGCCATACCACACCTTTGAGGAGCTTCTGGAGACCAACGATATATGGGAGGTGAAGTAAGACACTGCACCCTACAGACATACTTAACACATAACATACGAACAAGCAAGACATGAACTTCATAGAAGAACTGACCTGGAGAGGCATGATCCACCAGATGATGCCCGGCACTGAAGAGTTACTCAACCGCGAGACCGTGACGGCCTATGTGGGCATCGACCCCACTGCCGACAGTCTCCACATCGGCCACCTCTGCGGAGTGATGATGCTCCGCCACTTCCAGCGCTGCGGACACAAGCCACTGGCACTGGTGGGCGGCGCCACAGGCATGATAGGAGACCCCAGCGGCAAGAGCCAAGAGCGCAACCTGCTCAACGAGGAGACTCTGCGTCACAACGTGGCGTGCATCAAGGGACAGCTGGCTCGCTTCCTCGATTTCGAGAGTGAGGCGCCCAACAAAGCCGAGCTGGTGAACAACTACGACTGGATGAAGGACTACAGCTTCCTCGATTTCGCACGCGAGATAGGCAAGTGCATCACCGTCAACTATATGATGGCCAAGGACAGCGTAAAGCGCAGACTCAACGGAGAATTCCAGGACGGAATGTCATTCACCGAGTTCACCTACCAGCTGCTGCAGGGTTACGACTTCCTGCATCTGTACCAGACCAAGAACTGCAAGCTGCAGATGGGCGGCAGCGACCAGTGGGGAAACATCACCACAGGCGCTGAGCTCATACGCCGCAAGCTCGGTTCGGAGAATGAGGCATTCGCACTCACATGCCCCCTCATCACCAAGGCCGACGGCAGGAAGTTCGGCAAGACCGAGAACGGAAACATCTGGCTCGACCGCAACCGCACATCGCCCTATGCCTTCTACCAGTTCTGGCTCAATGTGGCAGACGAGGACGCCGAGCGCTACATCAAGATCTTCACCTCACTGGACCGCCCGACGGTGGAGGACCTGGTGGCACAGCACCGTCAGGACCCCGGCCTCAGACTGCTGCAGAAGCGCCTTGCCGAGGAGGTGACCGTGATGGTGCACAGCCGCGAGGACTACGAGGCAGCTGTGGAGGCAAGCAGCATCCTCTTTGGCAAAAGCACCAAGGACAGCCTGGTGAAGCTCGATGAGCAGACACTGCTCGACGTCTTCGCAGGCGTACCACAGTTCACCTTCGACCGTTCCTTGCTCGAAGGCGAGGGCGTGAAGGCCGTTGACCTCACCGTGGAGCACACACAGTGCTTCGCCAGCAAGAGCGAGATGCGCAAGCTCACACAGGGCGGCGGCGTGAGCCTCAACAAGGAGAAGCTCACCGCTTTTGACCGTCCCGTCACAGCCGCAGACCTCCTCGATGACAAGTATCTGCTTGTGCAGCAAGGCAAGAAGAAGTATTTCCTGCTCATCGCAAAGTAAAAAGACAGCACAATATTTGCGGGATAGAGCGGAAAGGTCTATCTTTGCACCCGCAATCCACTCAGATGGATTGGGTAGGATTGGGCTATGGTGTAATGGTAGCACAAGACATTTTGGTCGTCTTAGTTCTGGTTCGAAACCGGATAGCCCAACCTAAGAGAAGCATGGCAGCGCCCCAAGGCGTATGCCATGCTTTCTTTTTCGGGCATCCCAAGAGCAGCGGCAGCACCCCGCCGGCCCTCCCCTGCAGTCGGCACACGGCATGGCGAAAGAGGCTGGAGCCGCCCAGACCGATATTCCGAGGGGCAAAAGCCGGGATGCCGGCAGCGTTGGGCGACCAGTAGAGAAGCGCCCCGTGCCTGGCTGGCAGGCGGGTGCACGCCCCCACCTTCAGCAATACCCGCCATAAGGCTGCATTCCCGGTCAAATGCCGCAGGGCACTGCAAGTGCCGTCGCAGGGCGCTGCATCGCCCAACGCAGCGCGCTGCGTTGCCCATCGCACCGCCCTCCGTTTTCCGCCCCATAGCAGAGCAGGACAGCGTGGACCCTCTTTCGGGGGAAAAAGCAGTCCAATCTGTAAGCAAACAGATGTTGCAAAGCAATCCAAGAGAAAACCCTTTCCATCCCAATCCTAAGCCCACCGCAGCAATGGCCACCAGCCCAAACAAGACAGCGGACTGCGATGCCACAACCGAAGCATCACAGTCCGTCATTCATTCAGGAGCTTTGTCCTCACCGCGCCAGCCCAATTCTTAATTCAAGATACAATGCTCTTTGTTGAAAATGAGCGTGAAGCCACAAACGCGCAAGCCCAATTCTCAATTCCAAATTCAGCATTCTTAATTCCCTTGCAGCCTAATTCTTAATTCAAAATTCTGCATTCATAATTACCTTGTTCAGCATTCATAATTACCTCGTTTTGCATTTCCAACCACTTCCCAGTCTTTTTCTCTGGAAAAAGCACCGCCATTCACACAGTTTTTCAGTAACTTTGTAGGATATTGTTGACCATTTAACCATTCAGAAGCATGCATATCCACAGGATACTCGGCACGGCTTTCCTGGCCGCCACAGCACTTTGCACACAGGCACAGGGCACGTACAAGAACCCTGTCTTCAACCAAGACACACCCGACCCAACGGTGGAGCGGGCCCCCGACGGCACGTTCTATGCCTATGGCACAGGCGGCACCTGCCGCAGGAGCACCGACCTGGTACACTGGACCAACGTGGGCAACGCGCTGGCACGACCCACGTGGAACGACACCACCTATGTGGATGCCAACGGGCAGAAGAAGACCGACTACTACAGCCTGTGGGCATTGGACGTGAGCCGCACCATCGACGACAAGTACCTGGTATATTATGCCTGCGCTCTGTGGGGCAATGGCACACGCACAGGCATAGGCGTGGCTACAGGCTCCTCGCTCACCAAGTTTACCGACAGGGGCAAGCTGTTCCGCAGCACGGAGATAGGTGTGCACAACAGCATAGACCCCTGCTACGTGGAAGAGTTCGATAAGAAATACCTCGTGTGGGGCAGTTTCCACGACCTTTATATAAGCGAGCTCACCGAAGACGGCCTTGCCATCAAGGACATGAAGCGGAAGACCAAGCTGGCAGGAGGAGCCTTCGAGGGCGTGATGATATACAAGCGCGGCGCATACTACTACCTCTTCGCCAGCGTGGGGTCATGCTGCGAGGGCGTGAACAGCACCTACCGCACCGTGGTGGGGCGCTCCACCAGACTCACAGGACCCTATGTGAACAAGCAGGGCGGACGCATGATCGACAACAACTACACCACCATCATACAGGGCAATGCCAGCTGGAAGGGCCCGGGGCACAACAGCGAAATCATCACCGACGACGCCGGACAGGACTGGCTGCTCTATCACGCCTACAGCACCACCACACCCGATTACGGACGCGTGCTCATGTTGGACAAGATCACATGGAGCCGCGACGGATGGCCCACCGTGGGCAACGGCACACCGAGCAACACCGCACAGCCCGCTCCTGTGTTCTACAAGGGCAACGGAGCCAATGTGACCTATAAGTTCAAGAACACCGACCTGGCCAAGAGCAACTGGCGGGGATGGCAGATGAAGAGCACAGGCACATCGGAGCCGGCCTCGGGCAAGGGAAGCGCCTACATGCCGCTGGGACTGGCCCAGGAAGGTGCCAACTTCGACGCAAGCCAGACTGTGGATAAACTTGCCAATGGTATCTACGAACTGCACTTCAATGGCTTTGCCACCGCAGGGAGCGCCGACTGCTACCTCAACAGTCTCAGCACCCCCCTCTACAACCCCACCACCGACGGCAAAACGCCTGCCACAGCAGAGTCGTTGCTGTCAAACCAGATTCTGCGCGACTATTACGCACAGAGCGCATACGGCATCGTGACCAACGGCAAGCTGACCATCGGAGTGAACACACGCAATGCGCTGGCACAGGACGAACGCTTCTGCATGTCGAACATCAAGGTCATCTTCCGCGACAAGGACACCAGGGCACAGCAGGCAGTGTGGCAGGGCATCGACCGCAAGGCCGACCTGCTGACAGCCGCAGGGCGCACCCTCTATAAAGGCTACCTCACACGACTGGCCACCTACCGCACCGAGGCCGAGGCCACACAGGACTCGGTGGCCAGCTACAGCAGGCTGCTGAAGGGCTATCTCACGCTTGACAGCATACAGGCCAGCATCTCGCTCTACGACTCGCTGCGCACAGCAGCCACAGGCATGCAGGCACAGGTGGATGCCGCCACCGCACAGGGCTATGCCACCAACGAGGCACGGCAGACACTGGCAGAGGCACAGCAGGTGCTGGGCGAGGGCAGTTATGACAACAAGGCAGCAGAGCAACTGCTCAGCCGCATGGCACAGGTGCTGCACGACATGGAGTATGCCTACCAGCAGGGAGACGGCTCAAGCGACAACCCCTATGTCATCATGCGCCCCGCACAGCTCGACCACATGCACGACGTACTGGTCAAGGAGCAGATGATCTACTTCGTGCTCGGGGCCGACATCGATATGGCGGGATACAACTGGAAGCAGCTCAACACCCAGGAGAACAACTATAAGTACCGCATCAACCTCGATGGGCGGGGCCACATAATAAGCAACCTCACGCCCGACGGCACTAAGTACAACCCCAGCTTCTTCGGTGTGCTCTGCGGCGAATGCCGCAACGTGGGCTTCCTCAATGCCCGTGTGGAGAGCAGCACAAACACGTCGGCCATCCTGTGCGGCTACATGGGACACAGCACCTACAAGGATGCCGAGGGTAACCTTATGCCCGTCATCGTGGAGAACTGCTACTTTGAGGGAACCATCACAGGCAAGAGCTATATGGGTGCCATAGGCGGTACGCTCAACTATTCACCCGTCATCATACGCAACTGCTACACCAACGTGCAGGTGCAGGGAACGGGTGCAGTGGGCAACTATGGCGGTGGCATGGCCGGCCGCGTGCGCACGGCTCTCACCATCGAGCGCAGTTACACAGCCGGAGAAGTGTCGGCCTACACAGCGGGCGGCATCGTGGCAGGCGGACAGCTTTCCTCTACGGCAGGCGCCACATACAACCAGGTATTGGCATGGAACAGCGCCGTGGAGGGCAACACAGCCAGCCCCTTGGGCAACATCACCGATAAGGATCAGCTGGAGGGAGTGCTCCTGGCTGCCAAGATGAAGGTGAACGGAGAGCCGGCAGAGGACGGTCAGACGGATGACGCACTGCGCCAGGCAGCTGCCACATGGGGCGCTCCGTGGCACTCCAACCCCGCTGCAGGCAATGGCTATCCCATACTGGAATGGCAGTACAAGCGTGGCGACTACCGCGAGAAATGCGGCTTCCCCATCCCCAGCGGCATCATAGCCACACCCTCGGCAGAGCGCCCCAATACCCAAGCCACCTACGACCTGCAGGGGCGCCAGGTGCATCACCCCACCCGCGGACTCTATATCCGTAACGGAAAGACGGTGCTGGTCAAATAGCAGCACCACACCCATACTCCCCCTGAGGGGCGGCTGCCCACAACAGGCAGCCGCCCCCGTAACAAGGGACAGCGTGCCACCCACCTGAGACACAAGCTACCGGCACACAGCCAGAAGCACACATGCATATTCTACCTAATGAAATATATGAAAAAACGCAACATCATCTCTCACTGCCCGCGGCGGCTTCTGCTGGCGGGCGCATTGGCTCTGGGCGCCCTGCACAGCACGGCGCAGGACAGCAAGCCTACGCTCTTCCTCATCTCGAACAGCCACCTGGACACCCAATGGAACTGGGATGTGAAGACCACCATCAACGACTACGTGCACAAGACCATGACGGAGAACATGGCGCTGATGGACAAATACCCGGCCTTCGCACTCAACTACGAGGGTGCCATCAAGTACATGTGGATGAAGGAGTACTACCCCACGGAATTTGACAAGCTGCGCTCCTACGTGTCCAGCGGCCGCTGGCACGTGAGCGGCATGTCGGTTGATGCCAGCGATGTAATGGTCTCCTCGGCCGAGAGCATCCTGCACAGCATGCTCTATGCCAACCGCTTCTACCGCCAGGAGTTCGGCGTGCGGGGCGGATACGACATCATGTTGCCCGACTGCTTTGGCTTCTCCTATGCCCTACCCACGCTGGCACGCCATGCCGGCATCAGGGGTTTCCACACGGCCAAACTGGCATGGGGTGCCGCCTCCTACGACCGTCTGGCACCCTTCGGAGTGTGGCAGGGGGTGGACGGCAGCCAAATTTATGCCATCTACAAGCCCGGTGCCTATGACTCCCATGAGGAGTTCAACAAGGACATGACCACCGACCAGAGTACGCTGGAGAAGGCCAGGGCAAATGCCGCAGCCTATGGCGTGCCCGCCGTCTTCCGCTATGTGGGGCCGCGCAGCGACCATGGCGGAGGTCTGCAGGACAAAGCGGGAAGCACAGGAGAGAACACGCCCTACTGGCTCAACCTCAGTGCGCAGAAGCAGGATGGCGACTTGCGGGTGGTGCTTGCCACGCCCGACCAGTGCTTCGACTACCTCGACAGCCTGCGCAATGAGCGCTTCCAGGTGTGGGACGGCGAACTCCCCATGCGCTCCCACGGCGTAGGCAGCTACACCAGTTGGGGCTTGCTGAAGCGATGGAACAGGAAGACCGAGCTGCTGGCCGACGCTGCCGAAAAGGCTTCGGCACTCTCCCACTGGCTGGGCGCCCGGCCTTATCCTGCCACTCAGCTGCGTGAAGCATGGGTGAGAATGCTCTGGCAGCAGCATCACGACGGCATCACCGGCACCTCCACCCTCGCTGCCAACGACATCTCATACAATGAATATTACTTGGCCAACAAGCAGTTCGCCCAAGAGCTGCGTGCCTCGGTAGGTGTCGTCACCGCCCTGATGGATACCCGGGCAGAGGGCCAACCCATGGTGGTATATAACCCTCTGTCGCAGGAGCGCACCGATGTGGTGGAGGCCGAGATGGAATGCGCCACACAGCCCGACGGTCTGCGCGTCATAGCGCCCGACGGCAGGGAGGTGCTCTCACAGGTACTCTCCTATGACCCCAAAGCCCACCGCCTGCGCTTCCTCTTCGCTGCTACGGTGCCCTCGCTGGGCTGCGCCGTGTATGACATCCGACTGGGCGAACCCTCACAGCTCACTTCCACCCTCACCGCAGATGCCTCCACACGTCAGATGAACAACGGCCGCTACCGCGTGATAGTGAGCAGCCAAGGCGATGTGGGGCAGGTGTACGACCTGCAGAACAAGCGTGCCGTGCTCAACACAGTGCACCAGCAGATGATATACGACCACGAAGACACATGGCCCGCATGGGAGGTGAGCTACACCGACGTGTGCCGTGCGCCGTCGGCCACACTGGGCAGCGGTGCCCAGGTGACGCTGGTGGAGGACGGACCGCTGCGCAAGTCGTTCCGTGTGGAACGCAGCCAGGCGGGCAGTACTTTCGTGCAATACATACGCATGACAGCGCTCTCCGACCGCATCGACTGCGTCAATGAAGTGGACTGGCAAACGCAGGAGCGCATGCTCAAGGTGCAGTTCCCCTTCCCCTTCAGCACCAGCCAGGACACCTACGACATCTCTCTGGGCACCATTTCACGCGGCATCCGCAACGCCGACTGCTACGAGGTGCAGGGTCACCAGTGGGCCGACCATACCGCCACAAGCGGACTCTATGGGGTGTCGATACTGAATGACTGCAAGTACGGATGGGACAAGCCCGATGCCCGCACCCTGCGCCTGACCCTGCTGCACACGCCTTCGTGTGGCGGATATAAGCACCAGGCCAACATGGACATGGGACCCAATCAGTTTACCTATGCCATCCTGCCGCATGACGGAGGGTGGAACCAGCTGACGCAGACCGAGGCGGCACGGCTCAACCAGCCGCTTCTGGCCTTCACGACAACTGCCCACGCCGGCTCGCTGGGGCGCACCGTATCGCTGGCAGCAGTGAGCACCGACAGCGTGAGCATCAAGGCGCTCAAGCGGGCCGAAGACTCTGACGAACTCATCGTGCGCCTGTATGAATGGACCGGAAGCGAACTGCACGACGTGCGCGTCACCTTCCCAGCCCCCATAGAGCACGCCCGCGAGGTGAACGCACTGGAGGAGGAGGTGGGCGAAGCCGCCTTCCACGACAGCACGCTCACCTTCAGCATGAGCCGCTACCAACCCCGCACCTTTGCCGTCAGGCTGAAGAGTCCCGCCCTGCAGCCCGACACCACTGCCCTGCGAGGCACACCGGTGAACCTCCCATACAACATCGACGTGATGAGCTATGACCGGTCGAGAGGCAATGCCGCCACTATCATCCCCTATGCCTACCCTGCCGAGCAGGTGCCCGACACGCTCCTGAGTGGCGGAGTAACCTTTGTGATGGGCGACAGGAAAGACGGTGCACGCAATGCCGTGCGCTGCAGCGGACAGGACATCACGCTCAAGCCGGGAGCCGGGGAGAGCAAACTGTGCCTGCTGATGGCAAGCGGCACAGAGCAAGGCAGCACCGCCCGCGTGGTGGTGGGCAACGATACCACCACCCTGCAAGTGCCCTTCTACACAGGCCGGGTGGGGCAGCCCCTCACCTGCACCAGCCTGGAGGCACACTACACACGCGACAATGTGGCACTAACCATCTCGCATGCCCACTCGGTGAACGGCAAGAGCAATGTGGCCATGCAGCACATGATGGCCTACCGCTACTGCGTGCCCCTGCCCCAGGGAGCCTCATCGGTGCGCATCCTGAGCAGCGATGCACGACTGCTGCTGCTGGCTGCCACCACCTCGTCATCGCCCATGGACGACCTGCAGGATGCCACCCCCATCACCACCGAGATAGACTACCGCGAACTGGGCAGCGCACGTGCCGATGCCCAAGACGGCCGTCTCATACCGCGCACGGTGACCTGTTCGCACCAGAACGGCACCAAGGAAGCCGCCGCCATGGCCAATGACCAGGACACCGGCACCAAGTGGTGCGTGACCTCGGGGCAGAGTCAGACACCATGGCTGGAGTACACCTTTGACCGCCCCATGGTCATCACACGATGGATGATGCTGGGTGCGGCCGCCGAGAACGGCAACTACGTGCCCCGCGCCTTCACACTGCAATACCAGAACGAGAGCGGCGCATGGGTGGATGCCGATGCCGTGACCGGCAACGCGCTCAACAAATGCCTGCGCCCCGTGAGCGCCATCACCACCCAGGCCGTGCGCCTGCAGATGGTGCAGGGCGAGCAAGAGGGCTACACCACACGCATCTATGAGTTTGCCGTCTATGGCCACCCCAAGGACGAGACTGCCATAGGCAGCATCGCGGCAGGGCACAAGCCCACAGGACGCATCTACGACCTGCAGGGCCGGCAGGTGCTCAACCCCACACGCGGAATCTATATCAGAGACGGGAAAAAGGTGCTGATGAAGTGAGCACGGCTTACTGACCAAGCCCGAGCCATGCCGAAGGAGCATCTGCCCATGCTGCTTCGCTATGGTACACAGACCGGTGGCTGACACTGGGAGACCTCCTCCACAGTGTCAGCCACCACTTTTTTTGCACCGAAAGATAAGGTTTCTGATAAGGAGACAGCCCACTGGCCATCAGAATCTCAATATAAATGATTAACTTTGCCGCCTGTTTGGCACCCTCGTGACACCGCTACGGGCCAGGAGGCGCAACACACACGGGCGGCACACACGCCGCATGGTCATCAATCACAGAATACACCCCAACCAATGGAAAAGAAATCTCCCAACCGCGACGCGCTGGATTTCGCACACGAACCCGTAGGGCGGCTCTTCCGCCAGATGTTCCTTCCCACGCTGCTCGGACTGGTATCCATGGTGGTACTCAACATCACAGACGGAGCCTTCGTAGGGCATGGAGTGGGCAGTGACGCGCTGGCAGCAGTCAACATAGTGGCGCCCCTCTTCCTGCTGAGCGGTGGCATGGGACTGATGCTGGGCATCGGTTGCAGCGTGGTGGCAAGCATCCACCTCTCGCATGACAACCGCCACGCCGCCGACCTGAACATCACTCAGGGCATACTGGCCAGCCTGGTGTCGGGCATCGTGCTCTCGGCCGTGGTGCTCTCGGCACAGGAGTGGGTGTGCCGCCTCTTCGGCTGCACCGACCGCCTGATGCCGCTTGCCTGCTCCTATCTCAGGTGGATAGCCCTATTCATGCCACTCAATATGTTTGGCACCACAGCCATGTTCATGGTGCGGCTCGACGGGTCGCCACGCTTCGCCATGGCTGTCAACTGCACCGCCGCAGGACTCAACATCCTGCTCGACTGGCTCTTCGTCTTCCCCCTGCAGATGGGTCTGGAGGGCGCTGCTATAGCCACCTCGCTCTCCTTCGGTGTGTGCACCCTGCCCGTCCTCTATTATGTGGCACGCCTCTCACGCAGTGTGCGCCTGTGCCGCATCAAGCTGTCGGCCACCAGCCGCCGCCTCACGCTGCGCAACCTGGGCTACCAGTGCCAGATAGGCTTCTCGGCGCTGCTGGGCGACCTGGCCATTGCGTCGGTGCTGATAGTGGGCAACTACAACTTTGTGAAGTACCTGGGCGAGGATGGCGTGGCCGCTTACTCGGTGGCCTGCTACTGCTTGCCCATCGCCTTCATGATGGGCAATGCCATCGTGCAGAGCGTACAGCCCATCGTGAGTTTCGCCTACGGGCATGGCGACAGCGTGCGCATGCGCGCCGCCACACGCCTGGCCGTGGGCACCGCAGTGGGCATGGGTCTGCTGGGCATGACATTCCTGGGATTCGAGGGCGGCATCGTCTCATCCACCTTCCTGCCTGTCAGTTCGCATGCCTTCACGCTCTGCCACCACGGCCTGCCGCTTTTCTCGCTCGCCTTTCTGTTTATCACCGTCAATATCGTGCTCATAGGTTACATGCAGAGCACCGAACAGAGCACCTCGGCCACGCTCTTCACACTCCTGCGCGGCTTCGTGCTGTGCATCCCCAGCTTCATTCTTCTGCCCATGGTAATAGGCAACGACGGCCTGTGGATGGCATTGCCCCTGGCCGAGGCACTCACCACGGTGTGCATCGTGGCGGCATGGCGCATGGGGCTCATGCGCAAGAAGAAGTAGCACCAGCCCGATACACCCACTCACCCCACACCACTCCCCTCCGTCCTACCCTGACGTGGGACAGAGAACGCAGTGCGCTGCAACAGCCAACGCAGCGCGCTGCGATGACCAATGCAGTGCCCTGCGATGCCCGATGCACCGCACTGCGTCATTTGGGATAAAAGGATAGGGGAAAAGGAGGAATACCGCACAAGCTTAAAGACGGTCCGCTGGATAAGGCCATGAATTGCGGCCATCGGACAGAGATACAGCATGATGACGGGATGCCAGAGGCAAACAGCCATCTGCATGACAAGGCCGCACCTTCCCCTTCTGCCCAATGTCAGACAAATGAAGAGAGGCTGCATTGCCCGAAGCGGAGCAATGCAGCCTCTCTCATAATATGTGTCCAAAGCCCGTCAGCAGCCTCTTGCCACTGGCCGACAGGCCATAAAACCCTGTCCTACTTCGCCGTGGTAGTGGCCACCACAACGGCATTGACGGTGCCTCCACGCTTGGTGTAGGTGCCGTTCACCTTGATGCCACGGGCCTTTTTGCCCGTATTGGTCACGGTGGTGGTGCCGCCCGTCACCAGGAGATTCTTCTCAACCTTGATGCCCATACAGCGGTGCGGGTCAACGGCATCCGCGGTGTCGGTGCACTTGGCGCCGTTTGCCTCGATGTAGATTTGCGGCTCGCCATTGTCGGCACTGATGGTCATATTGCCATCGGTCTGTATTCCACGAGACCCGTTACCGTTGGCCAGGATGCGTATGTTGCCGCCGGAGATGAACACGTCGCCTGCATCGTTCTTGATGCCCTTGTAGTCCTCGTGGGCGATGACGGCGTTGATGGTGCCTCCCTTGATGAATATCTTGCCGTTCTCTTCCTTGTCGGGGTCGGGAGTGAGATTGTCGGCAAGCAGCATGGTCTCCACCTGTATGCCGTCGCAGGCAGTGTTCTTGTCGATGGTGATATTGCCGCCGCTCATGAGCAGGTACTGTCCCACGTGGATGGCATCGGCAGCCGCCTTCTTGATGATGATGTTGCCGGTGGATTTCTTAAGCTGCAGATACTCCTTGCATGCGAAGGCGTGTCGGGTGTTGCCGCTCACTGTGAGAGTGCCTGCACCCTCCACCTCCACGTGTCCCTTGCAGTAGAAGGCGCCCTTGTGGAGTCCTCCTGCCGCATCGGCAAGCGTGTTCTGGGTGCCTGGAGCCAGGATGAGTGCCACGCGCTTGCCGCACTGGATGTCGATGGCAGGCCCCTGGGTGGATGTGAGGTCGAGGCCGTTGAGGGTGAACCTGCACTTCAGCGGGCCTGTGTAAGTGAGGGAGCCGTTGCTGCTCTGGCCCTGTAGCACGGTCTCCAGTTCCTGCTTCACATTGGTGCTCACGATGCTCACATTGGCACCGTTCACGCTGTAGGTCACGCCCGGAGCGTTTCCTGCATCCACAGTGGCCTGCTCACCCTGGAAGTTCACGGTGATGACATGCACCATGGTGATGCTGTCGATGCCTGCGGTGCTGTACTGCTTGCCGCCCACCTGCAGCGTGGAGCCGTCGGCCGAGTAGGTGATGTCCTGCAGGGCCACGCGCTCACTGTTTCCCGCCTGCCAGATGCGCATGTACTGCTGCGCGCTGGCAGCGGTGGCGGCAACGAGGCAGAGCAGGGCTATGAATGTCCTTTTCATAATCATTCCTCCTTGGTGTATCAAGCCAGATGACGGCTTCTTATTTCTTTATCTTGATGGTCTGCTCACCCATGCTGGCCACATAGACACCCTTGGGAAGCGACTCCAGGCTGATGCGGGCGCCGTCCTTCACTTGTGCCATCTGCACCAGCACGCCCGCAGCATTGTAGATGTAGAGCATGCCCGAGCCTGTCACACTGAGTGTGTTACCCTTGCAGGTGAGGTTCTTCTCCTGGGTGGGCAGAGCCTTGATGGCGGTCGGGTTGGCCGTGAAGGTCATCTTCTGCAACCCGGCGAGGGGGTAGGTGAAGGTCTGTCCGTCGGTTGTGGTCACCACGGCATTGCCTCCGGCGAAACTGATTTTCTGCACTGTGGGCAGTGAGATGCTCTGCTCGGAACCCGTGGATGTCACCGTGAGGTAGTTGTACTCGTCGGCTGCTACTGGTGCCACACCGAACAGGGCGGCTACAGCCATTATCATAATCCTTTTCATTGTCAATCCTCCTTTTTACATGGATATGTTATACTGAATCTTTCATTCTGTAGTGAGATGGGACGAGGATGGCGGCGAGGCTCAGAATTCAAACTGATAACCTATGCTGGCCGCATGGATGCGCTCGTGCAGGCGCTGGTGATTGTCCTCATCGTCATGGATATTGGCAGTGAGGATGTATGCGATGGACACGCTGTGCTGCTTGTTTATCTTGTACTCGCAACCAAGGCCCGTGCGCACTTTCTCCAGGTTCATCTTCTGCCCGCTATTGAGACTGTTGTGCGTCTCAACGGACAGATATGGGCTCCAAGGGCAGTGCTTCCGGTCATACTCCAGCTTTACCCTGCTGCGCAGAACGTGGTCGCTCTCGGCAGGCTTGGTGCGTTCCTTGGTCTCGGGGTCGTCCCATACGTACTCCAGACCGTTATGGGTGAGCTTCTCCTCGCAGCGATACTTGGTGCGGTTATAGGTTACCTCGGTGCGGCGGGTGAACTGGTAACGCTCGCGCAGCGATATGCGCAGCCATCCGCCCAGCTTCACGGTACCCGTTGCATCGAAGTACAGACGGTGACGGGGCGACCAGAACTTCTCGTCATGGTTGTATCCGTCATATTTGCCATCGTCCTTGTCATAGTGGAGCTTATCCTCTGCAGGGCTCTTGCGATAGAGGAAGTTATAGCCGGCACCCAGCTTGAAGTACTTGATGGGCTTGTATGTAGCGTTTGCTCCAATGCTCCAGCGTGTCTCCTTCTGTGCGCGCATCTCGGTCTCGAGACCCACTTTCCATTGATTGTTGACGGACTTCTGGATGCCTATCTCCGTCCACAAGGCGCCTTCGTCATCGCCCTCGGCCTGTACGGCGAGGGGCATGAGTGCCATCAGGGGCAGTATCAGCAGGGACTTTTTCATACTATATATTATATAAGGTGAATATGTTGGAATATCTCTGATTTTACATTGGAGTGCAGCAGATTTAACGTTGGAGTGACACTCCCGGCTTATCGCGGCATGCGTGTTATCTGCTCGATGCTGTTTCCGCGGTCCTTTGGGTCATCGTAGTAGATGCGTATCAGGCAACTGTCCTTGAGGAAGTCTATCATGCCGACCTCCACTTTGAGAATCTTCAGACCGGTGCGCTTCTCCAGGTCTGCCTTCAATTCCTCGCGCCTGTCTGGCGCTATGAGGGCCACGTTATCGTACTTGATGTACTTGCTGCAGTTGCTACTGACGAGCTTGCTACTCTCAAAGAGCCACGCCAGCATGACGAACATCAGATTGGCGAAGACTATTGTCAGCAGTCCGATACCCGACCAGTAGTCGCTCTTGGGGTGGTACTCGGCACGTGCCATGGCATTGACCACACTCACAGCAACCAGCATGAAGAGATAGGTCATCTCTCTGATGGGCACTGCCTCGGTGCGGTAGCGTATGATGCCGAAGATGGCAAACAGGCCCAGCGCTGCGCCTGTGTTCATCACGTCACCCTCCATCAGGGTCACCAGCATGAAGATGCTGATGGACATGATGATGAATACGAACATGTAGTCACGGCGGTTGCTCTTGGGGAAATAGAAGTAGCGTGCGATGACTGCCACCACTATGAAGTTGATGACAAAGCGAATGACGAGTGACACGAACTGCTTGGGATCAAAGAAGGTTATCCCTATCAGCTCGGCCATACGATAGTTGATGTCGGAAAAGAAGTCCATTTCTGTCTTGTATGTTAATAGTTGATTTTAATTCGAACAAGGTTGCTAAGCATGCTTCTGCGCGCTTTCAGCCAGGCACAGGTGCGCTCCTGAGAGTTTATTGAGCGCGGTCATCTTGGGTCGGAACAGGTTGTTCTTGAGCTGGCTGTTGGTCATCACGCTTCCTATACAGTACTTGCTGAAGCCCGACGGCTTGACGCGCAGCTCCCGCAAGATGTCCAGCACGGGGCTGAAGACGTTGCCGTCCCGCTTGAGCTCGATGATGACCAGGTTGCCGGTCGCGGCATCGCAGCCTGTCTCCATATTGTGGAACTGTACATCGAAGTCGATGGTAAGCCTCTCGGTCTTGCCATAGTTGACCAGCGTAATGCGCTTGAACTGGTTGCGCACCGTGGGGTGCATGTCATCCACTCCCCTGTGCACAAGCCCCTGGAGGAATTCCTCGTTGCCTCCAGCCGCCTCTATCTGCTGGCACGGCACTTCCACGCGCTTCTTCTTGGTGCGTCCGTGGTTGTTCTTGGTCTTCACCTCGAGGAAGGTGATGTCGCTGTCCATATAGGTCCTCACGCGTACCTTCTGCCTGGGAGCGTGCCCGTTGTGGTGCTCCAGGTAGAAGAGATGGTCGGGAGTATCCCAATAAGTGGTCATGTAACGGGCTATCATGCTTCCGTCAATGCACTGGGCATAGTATTTGCCCTGCGCCATGGCAAGCAGCCTGACGAGGTTCTCCTTGCTGGTCACGAACTTCGTGTCGGTCCTGTTCATCAGTCGGATGCCAGACATCTGCTCCAGCGTGATGGGCTTCAGTCTGCTCAGCAATTCCAGTATCCTTTTTTCTGTCTCCATCGCAAAACGGCACTATTCTATGGCAAATGTACACATAAAAAACTGCATTTGTGCTCCTTCGCCTTGTTTTTTTGCATGGAAAGGGCTACTTTTGCTCATAAATTATAGTTCACAGAGGTATAAACATTAAAACCTGACCTATTTATGATAGACGTAAAAGAGACTTTGGCGCAGGCCGAGGAGCGTATGGAAGAGGCTGTGATGTACCTGGAGGAGGCATTGGCGCACATTCGTGCCGGCAAGGCAAACATCCGAATCCTGGACGGCATCAAGGTGGATAGCTACGGAAGCCTGGTTCCCCTCAACAACGTGGCGGCCATCAACACCCCCGATGCACGCACCATCGCCATCAAGCCATGGGACAAGAGCATGTTCCGAATCATAGAGAAAGCCATCATGGACAGCGATCTGGGCATCACCCCAGACAACAACGGTGAGATCATCAGGCTGGCTATCCCCCCATTGACAGAGGAGAGGCGCAAGCAGCTGGCCAAGCAGTGCGGCAAGGAAGAAGAGCAGGCTAAGATAAGCGTGCGCAATGCTCGACGCGACACAATCGACCGCTTGAAGAAGGCCATCAAGGACGGACTGGCCGAGGATGCCGAGAAGGACGGCGAGGCTAAGCTGCAGAAGGTGCACGACAAGTACATCCGCCAGATTGACGAGCTGCTTGCCGCCAAGACCAAAGAGATAATGACCGTCTGAGCCAAATGACTCAAGAGGGTCTCGTAATAAGGAACACCGGAAGTTGGTACGTGGTCCTCACGGACTGCGGCCACACTTTCGAGTGCAAGGTAAAGGGCAACTTCCGCCTCAAGGGCATACGTAGCACAAACCCCGTGGCGGTGGGCGACCGCGTGCGCATCACACCGGGAGCCGACGGGGAGACGGCTCTCATCACCGAGATAACAGACCGCCGCAACTATATCATACGGCGGGCATCCAACCTCTCCAAGCAAAGCCACATCATCGCAGCCAACATCGACCAGGCGGCCTTGCTGGTGACCGTCTCACATCCCGAGGTGAGCACCACGTTCATAGACCGCTTCCTGGCCAGCGCCGAAGCATACCGCGTGCCGGTGCTGCTGCTTTTCAACAAGGTGGACCTCTGCTCCGATGACGAACTCAGCTACATGGACGCCGTGTGCCGGCTCTATTCCTCGCTCGACTATACCTGCCTGAGGCTCAGCGCCAAGGAGGGCGCGGGACTCGACGAGGTACGCTCGCACCTGCAGGGCAAGACCACGCTGCTGAGCGGCAACAGCGGTGTGGGCAAGAGCACGCTGCTCAATGCCCTGCTGCCCGATGCGCAGGCCCGCACGGCAGAAATCAGCGAGGCGCACCAGACAGGCATGCACACCACCACCTTCTCGCAGATGTTCTTCCTGCCCCAGGGAGGCGCGCTCATCGACACACCGGGCATCAAGGGCTTTGGCACCTTCGACATGGAGCGCACCGAGGTGGCTCACTATTTCCGCGAGATATTCCAGGTGGGACAGGAATGCCGCTTCGACGACTGCACCCACACTCACGAGCCGGGCTGCGCAGTGCTCCAGGCCGTGGAGGAGCACCGCATAGCACAGAGCCGCTACACCAGTTACCTCTCCATGCTGGAGGACAAGGACGAGGACCGCTACCGCAAGGCCTTCTGACCGAACCGGCCTCATCCATTCGCCCGAGAGCAGAGAGAGAAGACTCGAGACAGCCTCATCCATTTGCCCAAGAGCCGCAAAAACGGGCCGACAGCATCCTGATGGGGACAACTGGGCGAGGTGAACCTCCCCAGGTGAGGCGATGCGATGGACGAAGCAGAAGGGAGATGCGAAAAACGCAGTGCGCTGCATGTGACTGCGCAGCACGCTGTGATGGCCATTGCAGCGCGCTGCAATGGCTGATGCACCGCACTGCTGCATCCTGCCCTGCATATATCCGTAGGGCAAGGAGCGCGGAAAGCCGGCCTCCGCACCCTTATCATCAACCGACACCAAAACAATGAAGTATCACAGCAGACACCCCCAGGAGGCTGCCCCACGCCCATCGGGCATGGCACGCCTCCTTGTTCTTTTACTCATGCTTGCAGTCGTAATGCCAGCCGGAGCACGACTGCGGCATGCCGACTCCACCCTGCTCCTGGGCTGCGAGCGCGACTCGCTCTATCTGCCACTGCTCAGCGGCAGGCGCGTAGCGCTCTTCAGCAACCAGACGGGAGTAGATAGCCACGGCCTGCATACGCTGGACCGCCTGCTTGCCAGTGGCGTAAGGGTGACCACGCTGTTTGGTCCCGAACACGGTTTCCGCGGTACCGCCGACGCCGGAGAGCATGTGAGCAGTTCGGTGGACGAGCCCACAGGCATCCCCATACGCTCGCTCTACGACGGGGGCAGCACAGGGCCGGGCGATGCCATCATGCATGACTTCGACGTGCTGGTGGTTGACATCCAGGATGTAGGGCTGCGCTTCTACACCTATTATATCAGTATGTTGCGGCTGATGAACCGCTGCGGACAGACGGACAGGCAGGTGGTGGTGCTCGACCGTCCCAATCCCACGGGCCACTATGCCGACGGCCCCATCCTGGAGGACAGCCTGCACAGCGGAGTGGGTGCGCTGCCCATCCCCGTGGTGCATGGTCTCACGCTTGGCGAACTGGCTCTCATGGCCCAGGGCGAGGGCTGGGTGGAGCATCCATGTAGCCTCTCTGTCATCCCCTGCAAGGGCTACACCCACAGCACGCTCTACGCTCTGCCCGTGGCTCCAAGCCCCAATCTGCCCGATATGCGCAGCATCTACCTCTATGCCAGCATCTGTCCCTTCGAGGGTACTACGCTCTCGCTGGGCCGGGGCACCGACCACCCCTTCCAGATGTATGGTCATCCCGAGCTCCGGGGATGCTCCTTCTCCTTCACTCCGCGCAGTATGCCTGGTGCCAAGAACCCGCCCCTGCTGGGTCAGGAGTGCCGTGGAGTGGACCTCTCATCGCTCCCCATGGACAAACTGAAGCGCTGGGACAGGATTCATCTGGAGTATGTGATAGATGCCTATGAGCGTATGCCGGACAAGGACAACTTCTTCGGTCCACGCGCACATTTCTTTGACCTGCTGATGGGAACGTCCCGCGTGCGCCACATGATTATGGAGGGAGCCTCCGAAAAGAAGATTAGGCGCACCTGGAAAAGCGGTCTCAAGCGCTTCCTGCGCCAGCGCAAACCCTATCTGCTGTACCGCTAAGCGGGAAAAAGGACAAGCATTTGCAATACCCACATGGCATCCTGCTAAAATAACGGAAACATTTTGGCAGAATGCCTCTGCCTTTCTATATAAATATGTACATTTGCCTTCGAGAAAGCCCTAAACGGGCTCTTTTCCCGGTGGCAAAGCATTACCGCACCCATACGACAATAATTTATAACTCTATAAAAACTGTTCAATTATGAGAAAAGCTACACTAAGTTCGACCCTACAGGTCTTTCTATTGTTCCTCGTGGCGTTACTTGCCGGGGGAGCCAATGCGCTTGCAGAAGCATACGAGTATGATTTCACAGGCTCCAATAAGATATACTCCGACGAGGGCTTGACTAAGGAAATAGCTACGGGCAGCGCTATAACATCGGCCTTTTACGCCTCCGACGGCAAGATGTTTGCTGTTTCTGGCACGGTGAAGTTCAATGCCGGATACCTTTTCCCCAACAACCAATCAACAGTCACCCTGCCTACCTACAACGGGCAGAAGATTGTATCCGTCAAGATGACCAACACCGGCGGATGCTCAACCAAAACCAAGGTATCCATCAAATCTGGTACCGAGACAGCATCAGCCGAGCAGACATGGGCCAAACAGGGAGTAACCTACACTTATGACATCGCTCCACAATATCAGACAGAGCAGTTGGTGATATCTGTCAACAACAAGAATGCACAGATAGCAACGCTTGTCATCAGCACAGAAGCTGCAGGCGAGGTGACCGCCAAGGCCGCAGCTCCCGAGCTGACTGCCGCTTTCTCCTTCGAGGAAGACAGCAGGGAAGTGACCATCACCAATAAGGAAGAGGGCGGCACGGTGTATTACACCACCGACGGAAGCGACCCCACCACCGAGAGCGAGCACTTCACCGAGGCCAGCAAGACCCTTGTCATCACTGCCACAACCACAGTCAAGGCCATGGCCACTGCTACAGGCAAGGACAACAGCCGCATCGTATCGGCCACCTATACCAAGAAGGAGCCCGCTCCCACCTATAAGACTGTGGCAGAGTTCATCGCTGCCAGACCCGAGACAGAGGCCAGGCTCCAGCTCACCGATGCACTCGTGTATGGCAACAAGGGCAATATGAACATCTTCCTGCACGATGGCACAGGCATGATACAGCTCTTTGACGGAGGCAAGGGCTTGCCTGCCGGCATCAAGTACGGCACTCGCGTGACCGCCACATTCGCAGGCACCTACCTTCTCTATAGCGGACAGCACGAGATGAAGGACGCCAAGCTGGTGGGCGAAGCCACCATCACCGAGGCTGACACTCCGTATGGAATGAAGGAAGTGACCGCTGCCGAGGTGACCGAAGAGATGGTAGGACAGCTGGTGACCGTGAAGGGAGTGACCTTCCAGGCCGACAAGATGGACAAGGGCAAGGTCATCGTAAAGGACGGCGAGACCGCTCTCACCATCTACAACTCACTGCGCATTACCGTCCCCACTACGCTGAACACCATCCAGAAGGCCAATGTGTCGGGCTTCGTGCTGCAATATGTCAAAAATGAGAACGAGAAGGAACTGCAGATCGTGCCCGTCACGACAGACTTCGTAACCTACACCCCCAAGGAGAACACCCTGCAGAACATAGCCGAGTTCCTCGCTGCCAAGCCCACAGAACCGACCAAGGTGCAGCTGGCCAACGCGCTCGTATATGGAAACGTAGAGAACAAAAACATCTACGTATATGATGGCACAGGCATGGTACAGCTCTACAACAGCACCGACAAGCTGCCTGCCGACATCGTGTACGGCACTCGCCTGACCGCTGTAGTAGAGGGAACATACGGTTGCAGCAGAGGGCAAGACCTGCTGAAAGACGCCAAGCTGACAGGTGAATATGCTGTCACCAAGACTACCACTCCGTATGAGGCCAAGGAGGTAAAGGCTGCTGACGTGACCGCAGAGATGACCGGACAGATGGTGACCGTAATGGGAGTGACCTTCCAGAGTGATAAACTGGATGCGCAGAAAGTGGAGATAAAGGACGGAGAGGCCGCTCTCACTGTTCACAATGCGCTGGACATCGCTCTCCCCGAAACCTTCGTCACAGACCAGAAGGCCAATGTGAGGGGCTTCGTAATGCAGGACGACGACAACGGCCAGCAGACTCTGCAGATCATTCCAGTGTCCTATGAATTCGTGACCTACGAGGAGAAGACCCGTCCCGAACTCTCCTTCGAGAAGGCGCTCATCGAGCTGCCCATGGGCGAGACAGCCGTTTCAGCCAATGCACTCACCTGCAATTCCGACGGTGCCGTGACCTACTCCAGCAGCGATGAGAACGTGGCCACTGTGGCCCAGGACGGCACTGTGACTTTCGTAGGATGCGGCTTGGCCACCATCACAGCCACCGCTGCCGCCACCGGCTCATACGCTGAGGGCACCGCATCATACAAGGTTCTCTTCCTGAGCGGAGACGGCACATGGGAGCACCCCTACAGCCCCGTGGATGTAATCAACAGCACTTCCATCAAGGACGGAGATGATATTACCGTCGCCGGCTACTACGTGGGTTATCCCGGCCAGGGCGATGCACCCACAGCCGACAAGTTTGAGAACAGCGCCATGGCACTCTCTTCTGTCACAGAAGGCGTGTCGGCCGAGAACACCATCCCCGCTGCTGTGCACAAGAACCTGCGTGAGGGAATCACCACAGAGGACAACATCGGCCAGTGGGTAGTGATTACAGCCAAGAAGAACAAGTACTTCAGCAAGCCCGGCATCAATAAGCCCGGCGTCAATCAGCGCATTGCCATCGGCAAGATAGAGATGGATGCCGAGGGTTACGCCACATTCTACAGTGCCGTACCTGCCATTGTGCCCGAAGGCTTGCAGGCCGGACTGGTGACTGTGAACGAGCAGCAGCGCCTGCTCATCAACTATTGCTATGGTGCAGGAGAGGTCATCCCCGCCAAGACCGGCGTGCTGCTCAAGGGTGCCGAGGGCTCTTACCCACAGGTGTTCCAGGCTGCCACCACCACCGTACCCGCCGAGAACCTGCTCCACGGCACCATCACCGACCAGGAGACAGCCGCTCCCGAAGCCGGTAAAGACTACCGCTTCTACAAACTCTCACTGGACAATGACAACCAGAACCTGGGTTTCTACTGGGGTGCAGAGGACGGCGCAGCATTCACCAACAAGGCAGGACGTGCCTATCTGGCCATCGAGAAGACAGAAGCAGCCGTGAAGGGCTTCTCCATCACCGACCTCGAGACTGGCATCGGCCACGTGAACGGCCAGGTGACAGCAGAGGACGGAGCCGTGTATGACCTGCAGGGCCGTCGCGTGGAGAAGGCTGTGCGTGGCATGTATATACAGAACGGACACAAGTTCATAGTCAAATAAGGTAATCCCCATCCCCGCATAGCCGCCCCCGGGCGACTGTGACCGGAGCAAGCAAGCCCGCTGTGGAAAGTTCCGCAGCGGGCTTTTGCATCTCCCCCATAGCGCCCCTCGCCATCCCGCTCTGTTGTGGGCGGGAAAACGCAGTGCGGTGCGATGGCCTGTGCAGCGTGCTCCATTGGCCGGTGCAGCGCGCTGCGATGACCGATGCAGCGCGCTGCGATATTTGTCCCACCCCAATTAGGGAAACTCCCCACAGCTTTCTGCATTTTCCTCGGGCGGTGTCGTGGAAAAGGAATACCTTTGTGGCAGAACAATAAAAAAGGAATGGATTATGAAGAAGATAAGCACACTCTGTATAGCGCTCTGCACTGTGATGACCACCACCGTGCTCTCGTCCTGCGACGATGACCTGTCACGCGCCATGACACTCTCGGGTGAATGGAGGGGGGACTTCGGCATGTTCTACGAATATGAGTACTATGGCCGCATCTACACATTCAACTCCTACGACACACGCCTGGTGTTCTATCCCGACTATGACTATGCCACACATGGATACGGCAAGCAGGTGGATTACTATGACCAAGGCCCCTACGTGTATCAGTATTACTACTTCAACTGGTATATCGACCGCGGCGATCTGGTGCTGGACTATCCCTACGACCCCAACCTCAATACGGTGATCCACGACTATCACATGTCCAGCAGTACCTTCTATGGCTACTTCGACAACTCAAACAACAAGTTCTATCTGCGCAAGACAGCCGACTACTACGACTGGGGAGGCTTCACCGGCAATTACTACTACGGGCCGCGCGACAACTGGTACTACGGTTACCGCAACTACGTGAAGCGACAGCAGGCTCCTGCCGACTCGCTCAGCCCCATCGCGCCACTGCCCTCCGACAGCACCGCCGCCCCGCAGGGACACATCGTGCGCCGTGGCAACCGGTTCGGCGAGATGCAGTAGGCGGTTACAGCCAAAGCATGACACAACGAGGGGACGTGCCCATGACAGGCGCGTCCCCTCGCTATGTATCGGGGCGGGCAATGCTCAGAGTTTGTTCTGCTTGAGCTTCTCCACGAACTCATCGATGCGCTGCAGCTGCGCGGGGATGTCTATCTGCTGCGGACAGTGCGGCACACAGGCGCGGCACTGTATGCAATGGTCGGCCTGGCGCAGGCGCGGCACGCTGCGGTCATAGCTCACCAGGAAGGCCCTGCGTGCCTGCTGGTAGTTCTTGGCCTGCTGGCTCTCAGGCACCTGCCCGCGGTTGACACAGCGGTTGTAGTGCGTCAGGATGGCCGGGATATCCAGCCCGTAGGGGCAGGGCATGCAGTACTTGCAGTCGTTGCAGTCTATCGTGGGATAACTCTTGATAAGGCTGGCCGTCTCTCCCTCGAGCCATTCCTGCTCCTCGGAGGTGAGTGGCTCCAGGGGCGAATAGGAGCGTATGTTGTCCTGCAGGTGCTCCATGTAGGTCATGCCACTCAGTACGGTGAGCACGTCAGGCTTGCTGGCGATGTAGCGGAACGCCCAGCTGGCCACGCTGTTCTCCGGTTTGCGCTGCTTGAGATGCGCCACCACGTGGTCGGGCACCTTGCTCAGGCGTCCCCCGAGGAGCGGTTCCATGATGACAGCCGGTATGCTGCGCTTCACCAGCTGGCCGTACAGGTACTCTCCGCTACGCGAGCGGTCGGCATCGTTATGCCAGTCGCAGTAGTTGGCCTGTATCTGTACGAAGTCCCAGTGATACTGCTCGTGGTGCTCGAGCAGCCAGTCGAAGACCGCCACGTCACCGTGGAACGAGAAGCCCAGATTCCTGATGCGTCCTGCCTCGCGCTGCTCCATGAGCCACTGCAGCAGGCCGTTGTCGAGGTAGCGCTCGTGCAGTGTCTTCATGCCTCCACCGCCCACGGCATGCAGCAGGAGGTAATCTACATAGTCGGTCTGCAGGTATCTGAGGCTGTTCTCAAACATCTTCTGCCCCTCCTCCAACGGGTATTGCTGGGGGCTGAAGTTGCTTAGCTTGGTGGCTATGAAGTACTTGTCACGGGTATAGCCACTGGCCTTCAGCGCCTCTCCCAGCGATGCTTCACTGCGTCCCTGGCAGTATGCGGGTGAGGTGTCGAAGTAGTTCACGCCATGGTCGAGTGCATAGCGGCACAGGCGGTTTATCTCTTCCTGGTCCAACTCTTCGCGGCTCACCTTCTCGTCCTTGCCCCTGACATCGCCCTTGATGGTGGGCAGGCGCATCCATCCATAGCCCAGGATGCTCACCCGCTCGCCCGTCTTGGGGTTGGTGCGGTAGGTCATCTTATCCACCGGCACGGGGTCGGTGTGGTGTCCTGCGGGGTCGAGGTCCTCATGGCGGCTGCCTGTACCCATGCCGCATCCCGCCAGCACGGTGCCTGCCGCAGCGGCTCCCGTGGTCTTGAGAAAGCCTCTTCTGTCTATCTTACTGCTCATGATGATATGTCTTAAAGGTGAATGAAAGGTCAGATTTCACGGTGCACCTCATGTCCCTCCACGTGGATGGCGCTGAGGGGACGGCTTGGGCAGAGGTTCTCACAGGCCCCGCAGCCTATGCACACCTCCTCGTTGACCACGGGGATGAGCAGTGCCTGCTCACGCGGAATGGGCTGGTTGTCGGCATCGAGCCAGCGCCGGCCGTCGAAGTGGACCCCTTGCACGAGCGGCACCATCTGTATGGCCTGTGCCGGACACTTGCGTGCACACAGTCCGCAAGTCTTGCCGTCGCGCACAGGGATGCAGAGGTCGCGTGTCCACACTGCGTGTCCCACCTGTATGGCAGTGCGCTCCTCCACGGTCACGGGCTGTATGGCACCGGTGGGGCAAACCTGGCTGCAGCGGTTGCACTCCGGCCTGCAATAACCACGTTCATAGCTCACCTCGGGCTGCATCAGGCGGTCGGCCTTGCTGCTGGGGCGCAGTACGTCATTGGGGCAAGCGTCGATGCACAGCTGGCATGCGATGCAGTGCTGGCGCATGTTGCGTGCCGAGAGTGACCCGGGAGGCGTTATCAACGTCTGTCGCTTGGGCTTCTGCTTCCTCTCTATCAGTGCCAGACCGCCGTCGGTGGTCTTGTCCTCGGCATGGAGCAGGGCTGTGGATGCCAGCACGGCCACCGATGTGAGCACTGCCCTGCGCCCGTTGTCCACCCCCTCCTGCGCAGCGGGGTTGTCGTGGGCTGGCGCTGCATCGGCAGGTGCAGCCGTCGGGGCGGCATTGCCGACAGGCTTGAGTGTGCCTATCCTGATGGCTCCACGGGTGCAGGCATCCTCGCAGTCGCCGCACATCACGCAGCGGCTCATATCTACCGAGTGGCTCTTGCTGTCGATGCAGGCGCTCTTGCAACTGCGGGCACACAGGCCGCAACCGTTGCAGCGGCTGGTATCTATCACCGGGCGATACAGCGGGCGTCGGGCTATCAGGCCGAGCAGCGTACCCACGGGACACACCGTATTGCACCAGGTGCGGCCGCCCCTCCATGCCAGCTGCCCTATGACCACCAGCATGACGAGCGATACCACCAGCGCCGGAAGGCTCTTCACCCACACATCCACGCTGTAGAAGGCATAGCTGTCATAGTGCTCAGCCAGGCCGGCCAGGGCATTGTTGCCCATCTTGTAGAGCGGTGCCACCAGACTTCCCACTATCCTGCCATAGGTGCCATAGGGCATCAGCAGCGACGCCGCCCAGCCGAGGTTGAGCATCAGCATCAGGCCGGCAAATGCCAGGCATGCGTAGCGCAGGATGTTCCGCGCCTCGCTGTATCTGTACTTGAAGCGCTTCCGGCGGAGCTGTGCGATGGCATCCTGCATCACACCCAGGGGGCAGATGACCGAACAATAGATGCGCCCCAGCAGCAGGGTGAGCGCTACGATGAAGAGCAGCGCCCCCACATTGAGGGCCAGCACAGCGGGCATGAACTGTATGCGGGCCATCCATCCCAGATAGGTGTGAGCCGCCCCTGTGAAGTCGAGCAGCAGCCAGGTGATGAGTACCCAGAACACCACGGCAAGCGTTGTACGGATTTTGCGAAACATGATGATAGCGTTTGGATAAATGTTACATGGGGGCGTGCCGTGCCGCGCAGTAGTCATGGATATTGGTGACGATGTGCTGCCGCGAACGCGCTATCCCTATGCAAAAATACCTGTTTCCCATTAGATTACAATGGGCAAGGCACCGGTTATTTGCGCAGAGAGGGGCAGATTCGGCAAAAGAGGGCATTCGGGCGGGAAAATCGGTAAGGTGCAGAGTAGCCTGCAGGGGGCTCCTTGCCAAGGGGGCAGTATTCCGGGGCAAATGGCGCAGTGCGGTGCATCCGTCATCGCAGCGCGCTGCATCGGCTGTCGCAGCGCACTGCATCGGCACACGCAGCGCGCTGCGTTTTCTGCATGTCCCCTTTGGCAGTTTCCACGCATCCGCTTCCCTAAATCTTCACACGCAGCTGGAAGGCCAGGTCATTGCGCCAGGGGCTGTAGATGGTCTGCAGTCCCGACCCCTGAGTGGCGGCATCCAGCACACGGCGCACGCTGTAGCGGGCCTCCAGTCGCCAGTGTCCGCCGCGGCTCGTCCAGCGCCCCAGGAGGGTGCCGTGGAGCGTCTCACCATAGAGGAAAGTCTGCCCCATCGCCCCTGAGAGCGTGGGCAGGTACTCGCTCATGCCGCTTCGGCTTCCGCCCGGACGGGCATACCCCACCACCGCCGAGAGGGCCAGCGAGGGCGTGGGAAGGTCGAGGCGGACTGCCTGGAGCAGGGAGAAGCCTGTACCACTGAGCGTATGCAGCAGGCTGGCTGTGCTCTGCAGCCGCCAGTTGGACGAGGGTAGGCAGATGTACTGAAGGCGCATGCGATGGCGCACATTGCGCTTGTCATCCACCGTGTGACGCAGCACATAGCGGCCCGAGAGCGTGTTGCGCCTGTTGAAGGGGTGCACCAGCTGGTACTGGAATTCCTGCCCCGTGCGGCTGGTCTTGCAGCCATAGGGAGGCCATGAATGGTGGAAGAAATCGACGTAGGAGAGCATCTGCCAACTGTCCCATGGCTCTGCCCGAAGGTGCACAAGCAGGCCGTTCTCGTTCTGCACACGGCTGCTGCGCGACACCGAAGCCGCCTGCAGGGAGTGGTAGGCAGGGGCATAATAGCGCTGCACGGCACTGAGGGTGTAACGCGCTGTGGGCCGCCAGGTGAAGCGGTGCAGGGTGCCCAGCGCACAGGAGCCGCCCCGCCGCTCGTCACCGGCCTGCCCCACGGGCAGTCCCTGCTCGGTGCTGACGGCTGTCTCGCCCGCCACCACGAAGCGATAGACAGACTTGCCATAGTGGAGACCCGCACTGCCGAAGCGCTTGCCGCGCGGATAATAGCGCCGGTAGGCTTCGTTGCCGGGAGCCAGCAGGCGCGTGAACTGCTGGCAGTAGCCCGTGGCGCCCAGGTGCCAACCGCCATGCCGCCAGGTGAGGTTGCCGCCATAGAGATAGCTGTCAACGTCGTGCCGACGCTCGCGCTCGCTGCCGGTACGGTGCAGTCCAGAGGTAAGGAGGGTGCGCACGTGCCCGTTGTCATCCAGGGTGGCATCGAGCCGGCGTGCCGAAGCAAAGGCGGTGAGTTCCACCTCGCGTCCCAATGCCAGGGTGGCAGCAGCGCCGCGCAGGAAGCGCACCTCATCGGTGCCTGTGCTGGCCCGGATGCCTGTCTGCACCCTGGCTGCCGGCGTGCTGCGGGCAAACCACGAGGTTCCGCCGGCCACCAGACCCTCGCCGAAGCCCATGCGGAAGTCGCCCACCACAGCCTTGCGCAGCGGTCCCGTCTGCCGCACTTCGGCATAGGCACCCCAGGAATCCACCCAGCGCTCGCCCGCGTCCTTCTCTACATGACCTCCCACACGCAAGTGACGGCCAGCCTTCAGTTGATAGAGGGTGCGATGATAGAGCGCATCGCCGGCATAGCCATCGCTCACCTGGTAGCCACGACGGTAATAGAGCGGCACATCGAGGCGCGTGGTGAGGGTATGGACTACGGGCTGCAGGGGCTTGGTGCGGCGCGCCGTGGCGGCTGTGGCTTCACCATAGGTGACAAAGAGGGACAGGAAGCGGCGGGTGCGGCTATCGAGCTGCGGCACCAAACGAAGCTCGCCCTGGGTCTGCAGAGGGCCGTGCAGATAGATGTAGGCATGTATCTCCTCGACCTGCTGCTCGTCGATGAAGGGCAGGCGCAGAAGCTCCTCGCGGGTGGCGGCATTGATGTTCATGGGCTGGTCGTGCAGCATGCGCAACTCCTGCAACTGTGCATCCCACTCATGCAGGGTGCCGTCGGAGGAGGGGTCATAGCCCTCGTGCGAGTCATCGTCGCTGGTGAGCAGGCCCTCGGTATATTCCTGCACGAAGTTGTCCCACGTGTAGGACTGGCCCACCGACGGCACTGCCATGCATGAGCACATCAGCGCAAACAGCCATCGGAGGGCGGCCACACACGTGGGACAACAGTGCTTCACCTGACAAAGACAGTTAGGTGACCTGCACTGAAGAGCTGGTCGTGACCCACAAACCAACCCTTGAGTGGCTGCTTGCCACAGCGTATCTGGGTGATGGTCTCGCCGTCGCCCTGGCGCACTATCTCGGCTGTGCGGCCATCGCCGGTGGTGAGCGTGACACGGCGGAACAGGGGAACACTCACCAGGTACTGCGCATCGGCGGGCGAGTAGGTGTAGAGGCCGATGGCATTGAGCACATACCAGCTCGACATCTCGCCCGCATCATCCATGCCCGCATAGGCCAGATGGTCGGCTCCCATATCGTAGTAGCGGTCCATGAGGACGTTCAGGATGTGCTGCGCCTTGGGCTGCCGGTCTATGAAGTAATAGGTATAGGGGATGCTGTGACCGGGCTGGTTGCCTTGGCAATAATTGCCCAGGAAGCCCGTGAAGTTCCATGCTTCGTACTCCCTCCAGGGCTCCGTGAAGAGAGAGTCCAGCTTCTGCTCCACTGCCTGATGGCTTGGGTATAGTGCCACCATGCCCATAGGGTCATGGGGTGCAAAGAATAGACTTTGCCAGGCATTGGCCTCGCGGTACTGGTAGGCATAGTATGGCATGTAGGGGTCAAAGTCCTTCACCCAGTTGCCATCTGCTGTCCTTCCACGCCAAAAGCCCGTTGAGGGGTCGAAGAGATGCTTGTAGTTGGCCGACCGCAGCATGAGCAACCGGTAGTTGGACTTGTCCTTGAGTACCCTGGCCACCTGCGCAGTGGCATAGTCGTCAGAGGCATACTCCACCGTCTTGGTCACGGCAGCCTTGTACTCGTCCTCGGTTGGCACGTCTGTGGTATCCTTCTCGGCTATCCATCCCTGCGCGATGTACTCGTCGAGGTAGGGCCTTCCACCGCGTCCGGGCACGGTGGCGTTGCGCAGGAGCAGGCGGTAGGCGCGCTCGAGGTCAAAGTTCTTCACGCCACGCAGCCACGCGCCGATGACAAAGGTGGATGCGTGGTCGCCGTGGAAGAAAGTGGGCATGTAGCCGCCACGCTTCTCGCCCATGTCGGTGATGGACTTGATAATGTCGGCCGCCACATCGGGGCAGATGACTGCCAGGAGCTGCAACTTGTTGCGATAGGTGTCCCAAAAGGAGGGTTCGGTATAATAGCGGAAGTCGGCACGCACCACATCGCCGCGCACGTCGCGGTACTCTCCGTTGACGTCGCTGCGCAGCACCGGCCACAGGAAGGCGCGGTAGAGGGTGCTGTAGAGCAGCCCCTTCTGGCGCTCGGTACCGCCCTCGACCCTGATGTGCGACAGTATCCTCTGCCAAGTGGCATCGGCCTCCTCGCGCACCGACAGGAAGGTGCGGCCTGCCATCTCAGCCTCCAGATTGAGCCGTGCATTCTCGATGCTCACAAAGGAGAATCCGATGCGCAGTTCGAGGGGCGCCTCTCCGCGGTTGTCCTCAAAGTCAACCACGGCCACACGATGCTTGTTGTCCTTCATCATGCTCACGCCCTTGACAGGCAGTGACGACGTGGCGTAGAAATAGATGCGGCCGTGTCCGTCCTGGAAGCCTTCGAAGGCATTGGAGGCCGACACGCTCTTGCGGATGTCCCAGCGGTGCGGATTGCCGTTGTTGCGAGTGATATCTACCAGCAGCCGCTTCTCGTCCTGGGGGCGGAAGGTGTAGCGATGGAAGGCACAGCGCAGCGTGGTGGTGAGCTCGGCCTGCACGTTATAGCGCTCCAGCCACACGCTGTAATAGCCGGGGTGAGCCTCCTCGCGCCGGTGGGAGAAGTGGGATGCGAAGTTGCGCGGATAGAAGATGCCTGTGACGGGCAGTATGGGAACGTGGAGCTGGTCCCAGTGTCCCTTGGCCGTATGAGCGAAGGAATATATCTCGCGGTCCTCGTATTGATAGCCCGCGCCACTGTGATACATGGTCACAGGAGTGGCCTGCACCATGGCGTTGGGCAGCGTGGCACCGGGATAGGTCTCGGCTCCCCAGGCCCGCTTGGCCTCGGTGTGGGTGTAACCCAGGTCGGCGGGTTCCCACAGTGTGGCTGTTCCCAGAAAGGGGTTGACGTAGCGGGTGAGGCTGGGATTGCAGGCGGGATTGGACGTCTGGCCGTGCAGGCTTGCACACAGAAGGGCAAGCAGGGGCATGACGAATGCTTTGCGTAACATAGATATGAATGGTTAAAATGAATGGTTGTCGGCGGTGCGCTTGTGGGAGGTGCTCTCTGCCTCGTCGTCCACACTGCGGTGCGATGGCTCATGCAGCGCGCTGCATAGGGCATCGCAGTGCGCTCCTGAGGCCGATGCAGCGTGCTGCACGAAAAGGGCCAGGCGGGCAAACTCCTCTCCGCTCATCACTTCGGAGAGCGGACGAGTGACAAACTCGCGCTCCATCATGAGGGGATGGGGCAGGGTGAGCTGCGGTGTGGAGAGCACGAGACGGTCATAGACGAGCAGGTCGATGTCGATGATGCGGTCATGATAGTGCCCGTCCACACTCTTGAGAGTGCGCCCCATCTGCCGCTCTATCTGCTGGGTGCGCTCGAGGCACTGCAGTGGGGTGAGGACGGTGTGCACCATGCAGGCGGCATTGAGGAAAGCATTGTCGCTGCTGAAGCCCCATGGCTCGGTGCACATGAAGCTGCTGATACGGCAAACCTGCCCCACGCACCGGCCTATGAGGTCCAGTGCACGGAGCAGGTTCAACTGCTTGTCTCCCAGATTGGTGCCCAGTGCCAGATACAGCACATGGGGCTGGGGCGTATCGGTGCAGGGCATCATGCTCAGTCCTGCAGGATGAGCATGGCATCGCCGTAAGTGCCAAAGCGGTAACGATGCTCGGGGTCATTCTCGTTGAACTTAAGCGCTTCCTTGTAGGCGGTCATCACCAGGTCGTAGCCTCCATAGGCGCACGACAGCATGAGCAGTGTGCTGTAGGGCATATAGAAGTTGGCCACCATGGCATCGGCCAGCGTGAACCGATAGGGCGGGAAGATGAACTTGTTGGTCCATCCGTCGAACTCCTTCAGCCTGCCATCGGCACTCACGGCTGTCTCGAGCACGCGCTGCACGGTGGTGCCAACGGCCACCACACGGTGTCCCTCCTCCTTGGCACGGTTGATGGTTTCGCACGCGGGGGCTGTGACATGCATCTCCTCGCTGTCCATCTTGTGCTTTGTGAGGTCCTCCACATCGATGTCGCGGAAGCAGCCCAGTCCGCAATGCAGGGTAACGAAAGCGAACTCCACCCCCTTGATCTCCATCATCTTCATCAGTTGGGGCGAGAAGTGCAGACCCGTAGCAGGGGCTGTCACGGCTCCCTCATGCTTGGCGAAGATGCACTGGAAGTTCTCCAGGTCGTCCTCACGAGTGGGTCGCGTGATGATGTTCTTGGGCAACGGAGCCTCGCCGAGGGCGAACAGGGCACGCTTGAATTCGTCGTGCGGACCGTCGTAGAGGAAGCGGAGTGTGCGTCCGCGGCTGGTTGTATTGTCTATCACTTCGGCCACCATCGCCTCGTTCTCGCCGAAATAGAGCTTGTTGCCAATGCGTATCTTGCGGGCTGGATCGACCAAGACATCCCACAGGCGCATGTCTTCGTTGAGCTCCCTAAGCAGGAACACCTCTATCTTCGCCCCGGTCTTCTCCTTGTTGCCATAGAGTCGGGCGGGGAACACTTTGGTATCATTGAAGACGAAGACGTCCTTCTCATCGATGTAGTTAAGTATATCACGGAATGACTCGCGGTGCTCTATGACACCACTCTTGGCGTGGATGACCATCAGCCTGCACTCATCACGGAAGCGGGCAGGCTCCTGAGCGATGCGCTCCTCAGGCAACTTGAATTTGAATTGGGACAGTTTCATATTGTTTCTCCTCTTATGTCCTGCACGCGCGACCAGCATGGACGGTGTTCTTCCTGCGTATAGGCCGGCTTGTGTAGCGCGCAGCGATGATTAAATAATGTACGTTAATAGTCTCTCGCAGTGCCTTTACTGCTCCTGTATGATTTCCTGCGACTCGAGCCACTGGGGGAATTCGTCGATGCTCATGCAGTGCTCCACGCCCACATCACCCACTCTGGTGCGCCTGAGCGAGAGCAGATGGGCACCGCTGCCAAGCGCCTCGCCTATGTCGCGGGCCAAGGCGCGGATGTAGGTTCCCTTGCTACAGACGACTCTCACAGTCATCTGCATGGAGTCGGGGGCGAAGTCGAGCAGCTCCAGACAGTCTATCACCAGCACCTTGGGCTGCAGGTTGACCTCCTTGCCCTTGCGTGCCAGGTCGTAGGCCCTGTGCCCGTTGACCTTGCATGCCGAGAAGGATGGGGGTACCTGCTCAATGCGCCCTATGAAGCGCTGGAGCACCTCGAGCACTCCCTCGCGGGTGATATGGTCGGTGGGATAGGTGGCGTCCACCTCCTTCTCCAGGTCGAAGCTGGGGGTGGTGGCACCCAGTTGGAGCGTGGCCACATACTCCTTGGTGTGTGCCTGCAGCTCACTGATGAGCCTGGTGGCCCTGCCCACACAGATGGTCATGACGCCTGTGGCCAGGGGGTCGAGCGTGCCGGCATGACCCACCTTGAGCTTCTTGATGCCCGCCTTACGGCAGATGAGCCAGCGCACCTTGGCCACGAGATTGAAGCTCGTCCAGCCTAAAGGCTTGTCGAAATGCAGTATCTCTCCCTTGGTTATATTCATTGCTTAGCGGTTGTCTTGCAGTATGTCAGCCCAGTATCAGCACCAGCAGGCCCGCCAGGGCGCAATAGATGCCGAAATACACAAGCTTGCCCTTCTTCACGATGTTTATCATCCACTTGCATGCAACGCATCCCGAAACGAATGCTGCCACGAAGCCCACCACCAGGGGGAGCGTGTCGATGCCTGCAAAAGCCTCGTCACCACGGAGCGCCTTCACGATGTCGAGCAGCGCCTCACCCAGTATGGGAGGGATGACCATGAGGAAGGAGAACTGTGCCATGCTCTCCTTCTTGTTGCCCAAGAGCAGTCCTGTGGCTATGGTTGTGCCCGAGCGTGACAGGCCGGGGAGCACTGCCAGAGCCTGGCCGATGCCTATGATGAAGGCATGCAGGGGGCTGATGGTCTCGCGCTGGCGGGGCTTGGCGAAATAGGAGAAGGTGAGCAGGCATGCCGTAACGAGCAGCATGATGCCCACGATAGTGAGGCCCGAGCCGAAGATGCGCTCTACGTCCTCCTTGAAGAAGACGCCCACGATGCCTACAGGTATCATGGAAATGATGATGTTGAGCGCATAGCGGGTCTCAGGATTGAGGCGGGCGCACAGGGGACATGTGCTCTCCTGGTCCTGGGTGGCCGCTGCCACACACGCCTTGCCGGTCATCTGCTGCCACAGGCCGCGCAATATCCATGCTATCTCGCGCCATAGGATGACCAGCGTGCTGAGCACCGTGGCCACATGCACCACGATGGTGAAGGCCAGATTCTCATCTCCTTCGATGCCGAAAATGGCGGCTCCGATGGTCAGATGGCCGCTGCTGCTCACGGGCAGGTACTCTGTCAGGCCCTGCAGAAGTCCCAGTATGAGTGCTTGTATGCTATCCATTCTGCTCCTCCTTTACGTTCTCCTGCTTGTCGGCAGGCTTGTGCATGATGGCAAAGATGATGAAGACGAAGCCGAAGAGGCACACCACGGGTGCCACTCTGATGCGTCGCACGCTGAAGATATCGGGGTTGAACACACCCTCGCTGCTGCCTGAACCCGACATCAGAATGAAGCCCACGATGATGATGAGCATGCCGATGGCCAGCAGCAAATAGTTTTTCTTGTCAAAAGCAAAATTGTTCATTTCCTATTATAATATATAATGTATATGTGTTCTCAATATAGCGATGACTCACGTGCCCTCAGGTAATGGGTCACCGAGAGGAATGTGCAGAGCACCGTGATGAGCAGTCCCACCACCAGCACGCTGCCGCCGGCAACGGCGAGGCTCTCTGGGGTTATGAACTGAGCCACTTCGGGGTCATGCGACACCGCCCAGCGGATGGCACCCAGGAGCACTGCATCGGTCAACAAGGCAGCCAGCACTCCCGTACCCACGGCTCTCCACAGGAAGGGACGACGTATGAAACTCCATCGCGCACCCACCAGCCTCATGGTGCGTATGGTGAAGCGCTGGCTATAGACACTGAGTCGCACGGTGTTGCGAATGAGGCTCAGCGAGATGATGACCAGCAGCACGGCTATGACCAGGAGCACTGCGGTGACGCGGCGTATGTTCTCGTTGACGCTCTTCACCAGGTCGTCCTGATAGATGACATCGGCCACGGCCTCGGTGGCTTCGAGCTCCTTGCTTATCCACATGAGGCTGTCGCTGTTGGAGTATTCGGGCTTCATCCTCACCTCCAGCGAGATGGAGAAGGGGTTGGTATCGAGAAACTCGGCCGACGTGATGCCCATGCTCTGCACGTGCTCGCGCAGTGCCTCCTCGCGGCTTATGTATTGCAGTCCCGCCACGTAGCTCTTGGCCTGCAGCGCGCCGGCTATCCGGTGGGCGCGTGCATCGTCGGCCTCGTCGTCGAGCACCACGGTCACTGTAAGGTTCTCCCTCACCGAGTCGGCCAGCATGCGCGCTGCCATACCCAGCAGCACCATCATGCCCAGCAGCACGAGCACCATTCCTGTGCTGATGATACTGGTGAGGGTCTGCATCTTGAAGAAAGGTCTTCCTCCTGTCTTAGCCATCTCCCTTGTCCTCCTATCCTTGTTCTACCACCTCTCCGCGCAGTGTGGCGCTGCTGCTCTCCAGTATGTGCGCCCTGACGGTCTGCCCTATACGGCGGTCGCCACGCGGTATGATGACCACCTTGTTCTGGCCTGTGCGACCGAAGAGCTCGTCCTTGCTGCGCTTGCTGACGCCCTCGATGAGCACCTCCACCGTCTGTCCTATGCAGCGGCGGTTGCTCTCGGCCGACATCTCATTCTGCAGGGCGATGAGTTCGTTGAGCCTGCGCACCTTCACCTCCTCGGCTATATCGTCGGGCAGATGCTTGCTCGCGTAGGTTCCGGGGCGCTCGCTGTACTTGAACATGAAGGCGCTGTCGTACCGGCATTCGCGCATCAGGCTCAGGCTCTGCTGGTGGTCCTCCTCTGTCTCGCTGCTGTAACCGGCGAAGATGTCGGTAGTGATGGCGCAGTCGGGTATTATGCGGCGTATGGCAGCCACCCTCTCGAGGTACCACTCGCGGGTGTATTTGCGGTTCATCAACTTCAATATGCGGTTGCTGCCGCTCTGCACGGGCAGATGGATGTGGTGGCAGATGTTGGGCTCGGCGGCTATCACGCGCAGTGTCTCGTCGCTCATGTCCTTGGGATGACTGGTGGTGAAGCGCACGCGCATCTCCGGCACGGCCCTTGCCACGGTCTGGAGCAGCCGGGGGAAGCCGGTCTCGCGTCCCTCGTCATCCACTGCGCGATAACTGTTGACGTTCTGTCCCAGCAGTGTCACCTCCTTGAACCCACGGTCGCGCAGGTCACGGCATTCGCGCAGAATGCTCTCCACATCACGGCTGCGCTCGCGTCCACGGGTATAGGGTACGATGCAGTAGTGGCAGAAGTTGTTGCATCCGCGCATGATGCTGACGAACCCCCCGATGTGTACTCCGCAGATGCGCTGCGGCACGATGTCGCTATAGGTCTCGGTGAGAGAGAGCTCCACGTTGATGGCCTTCTGCCCGCACTCCACCTGCGCCACCATATCGGGAAGCGACATATAGGCGTCGGGGCCCACCACCAGGTCGGCGTGATACTCCTCGATGAGCTTTTCCTTGACGCGCTCGGCCATGCATCCCAGCACACCGATGATGATACGGCGTCCCTTCTTCTGCAGACTGTGAAGGAACTCCAGGCGGCTCAGAATCTTCTGCTCGGCATTGTCCCGCACCGAGCATGTATTTAGGAAAACGGCATCAGCCTGGTCCATATCCTGGCACAGCTCGTAGCCAGCCATTCCCATGACGCTGGCCACCACCTCACTGTCCGCCACATTCATCTGGCAGCCATAGGTTTCGATCAAGAGTTTCTTCATTTGTACAATATACCCAATTTCGGTGCAAAGATAACCAAAAAACTCCACTCCAAGGCCTGCTCCGCAGTGCTAAAATCACAGGAGCGCACTCCTGCATTGTTAAAGAGTGTGAAATTCGGTAGAAAAGTGTGCTTTTCGCTTTGCCACATACTGATAGTTTGTTAACTTTGTAGTGTTAGATTTCATTAGATTTTTTCATAGTTAAGGTTTAGTTATGTTATACGGGGCTACTGGGAAGCAGCCCCGCATTTTGTTTCCATACACTTTATAGGGTAGTGAAGGGCTACTCTATACATCACGTAAAACATTGTTGTTCAAGCAGTAACAGCTTTCTATTTGATTAGAAAAGCTGACTCACGGGCGATGTAACGAGGCAGAACGTAGATGGATATACGTTGCTGTCCTGTCGTAAACGGAGACTTATGGGCAATGCATCGGACCAAGACGGAGAGGGCTACTTGTTGCTCTCCTATCGGCAACGGAGAGCAATGGGCTGGAGAGCGGGTGGCTCATGGTGGGCAGGCTCCCTTCCTCTGTCTATGAAGCCGGCTTCCATCTATCCTCCCAATACACTTCCCGCCTTACGGTTCTGTTATCTGATGGCAAAGGCAGTGCGGTGCGATGACTGATGCAGCGCGCTGCGATGGCCGATGCAATGCGCTGCGTTGGCCGTTGCAGCGTGCTGCGTTTTCTGCCCCATTACTGCGCCTTGCGCGTGACGGGATGGCTCTCGCTCCCTTGCATGCCATTCCAAGCAAAAGAGCTGTGCGATGGAAAACACCGCACAGCTCTTTCTGTTCTGACCGGGAATGCCGGATTCAAGGTTATGTAGCGGACCAGCGCTGGAGGGGCATCACAGCCTTTCACCTCGCGCAGTTCCTTACTCTCCAGAAAACAGATGCACCCCCAGACTGCCCTATCCTACTTGGCCATCACCAGGCGGCTGGTTCCGTTGGAGGCGCGACGGATGTTCACACCCTTCTGGAGAGCGCCCAGACGCATGCCGCTGAGCGAATAGATCTGTTCGCCGGCAGGCTCTGCCGAAGCTGTCACACCCGTGACCGGGGTGGCATAATCGTGTCGGGCCTGGCGCAGAGCCTGAGTGGCCTCCTTGAGTGCCGTCACGTCGGACGAGGTCACATTGCCTTCATCGATAAGCGCCTGCGTATGGCCGGCCAGGTCGTAGAGTGCATCCACAGCCTGGGCGATGGTTTTGCTCTTGGCATACTCGCAGGTGGCAACGGGCGTGCAGGGGAACATCTGGAACTCCGAAAGCGAGTAGCGCGGAGCTCCATTGCTGAGGCGCATGCCATGGGTGCGCATCACCTGGAAACGCACATACTCATAGGGGCGGCGCATGTTCACCTCGGCCGTGTAGGTGCGGTTCTGCACGCCAGAGAGTTTGTAGAGCTCGGTCACATAGTCCCAGTGCTCTCCGTCGTGGCTTGCAGTCACCAGCACATCCTCCCAGCGGTCGGCTTGCCCGGCATCGCCATCGAGGCTCTTGTTGTACTGGAGCGAGAAGGCCTTCTGGGGTTCGCGCAGCTTCACCTGCAGGTAATGCGGATTGTTGGGGGGCAGCGAACCTGTGCAGCGGCTGCGCACATAGGTGTCGGTGTTGCGGTCAATCAGGCTTCCCAGCATGGATGACGACTCTATGCCGTCGGTGCTGAACTGCGAGGGCATGGTGATGAGCCTGGTGCGCGACTTCTGCCACTGGAATGTGCTGTCGGCCACGGCGCGTGCCTGCATGATGGCTGCGCGGGCATTGTCGGCTGTGGAGGTGGTCCATCGCACGTCGGCAAAGTGCGGGTTGTGGTCCGACATGATGAAGCCGTCGGGTGTCCAGCGGTTTCCCAGTTCGGCATAAGTGCTCTTCACGGAGCCGTAGGCGAAGATGAAGTCTATCTCGTTCTCCACCGAACTGCTGAATCCATCCTTGCCGTTCTGCACCTTCTTGCCTGCCACTGTCCACATGTCACGCAGTGAGAGGTTGTAGTTGACCAGCGCATCATACACGGGCGACGTCCTGTGGGTGTTGAAGTCAGCGGTGAGGAACTGTGGCACACGCCTGCCGTAGCGGGTGGCCAATTCGCCCATCTTCTTCTTCAACACCTGTGCCTGTGCCAGGCGGGCCGACTCGGGTCCGTGGTCGAGGTGGGTATTGGTGTAGATAAACCGCGCACCGGTCTCCTTGTCGGTGAAGAGCGCCCAGGTGACCACGCGGTAACAGATGGCATCGGGAGTCTTCGAGGGCACGTCGGGAGTGTCGGTGGGCCAGTAGTTTCCGCTGTCTTCGAGCAGGAAGCGGCTGGTCTTGTACAGGATGGGAGTGTATTCACCCTTCTCGGCACCGTCCTCTCGTGCACAGCCCACCATAGCGTAGCCGGGTATCCCCGACAGGATGCTGGTGAGCTGGTCGCGCACTCCCTCCTGTATGCCCAGCAGGTCGGGCGATATGCTGTCAATGTAGTGGTGGATGGCCTTGGCGCGATTGGCCCAGGTATTCTGTCCGTTTCCCTCGGTCACCTTGATGTTGCCATAAGGGATGTTGAAGGTCATGATACGCAGTTTCTCAGTGGCTGCCTGCGCAGCCAGAGCCGTCATCAGCAGGCACGCCACAGCAGCGTAAGCCGTCTTGAATAACCTTTTCATAATCGTTTCTTTTCTGTTGGTTGTATTTGGGAATGGTGTGTCACAGGGGGAGCACACCTTGGGAAAAGGAAAAGGTTGGGAGTCCCAGACCCGCTGTCCGGCACTCCCAACACATATCACATGTCTCTGAAAAGACTTACTTTACCAACACCTTGCGGCTTACAGATGCGCCACGCAGGATGTACATGCCCTGAGGCAGACCCTGGAGAGCCTGGCTGACAGGCATAGCGGGACGCACCAGACGGCCCTGTACATCATACACGCTTGCTGTCTCGCCCAGCGTAGCCTCTACGTTCTCGATGGCATCACCACCCATGTTGGTGAAGGTGCCGTCCTTCTCCACCACGATGCCGTGGTCGGCGAAGAGAACAGGTACAAGGTCGGTACCCAGCTTCTGGAACCATACAGGCTTCTCGGTGCTCTTGCCGTTGAGCTCCCAAGTGATCTCGCCACTGGCAAACTCATAGTCAGCCTTACGCACTGCCTGGGTGCCGTCACCGTCGATGCTGAAGCAGTTGGTCAGCGTGGTGTTGCTGCTGAAGCGGCAGAAGAGCTTGGCCTGAGAGTCGTAACCCTCGATGAGAGACGTTGACCAGCAGTTGGTGATGCGTGCTCCCACCTTGCCCAGCCAGCCGCAGATCTGTGCTGCGTTCTTGCCGCTTCCGGCCTTGATGTGTCCTGTGCTGTAGCAGTTGGTGATGTAAGCGATGCTTCCATCATTGGCGTTACCCAGGATACCTGCGGCTGCCTGATAGGTAGCCTCCACGCTTCCCTCGTTGCCGAGGCAATCCAACTTGATGATGCCGGAACTGTTGCTTCGGCCTATCAGACCCACGCGGTCCTTACCTCTGATGCTACATGTAGCGTCCAGAATCAGGTTCCTGATCTGAGCCGAGGGATAGATAGTACCAAAGAGACCCACTCCGATAGAGTTCTCATAGTCAACCTTGAGGTTGCTGATGCGATGGAGCTGTCCGTCGAACTCGCCTCGGAAATTCACCTTGTTGGCCTGTGCATCGGTAGAGTTGGCGGTCTCCACGTTGAATCCAATGGGGATGAAGTTATCCACAGCGCTCATGTCGATGTCGGCCACCAGCTTGCCCTTGATGGTGTTCATGCCACCGTTGACCATTGCAGAGAATGTCTGCATGTCCTTGGCAGTGGCGAGCTGGAAGAAGTTGTCCTCCTGCTTGGGGAACACAGCCAGGTCATAGATTCCCTTGGCCAGATTGCGTGCTTCCTCGGCGCTGGGTACACCCTGGCTGTAAGCAGACCACAGCTCCTCGGACACATTGTTCATGTTGTCCAGCTCGGGTGCATTCTCCTCATACACACCCTGGCTCTGGAATGTGCTTGCCAGGTTGCTGAGAGTCTCGGCAGACTTTGCCATAGCGATATAAGCGATGCGGCACTCGTAGATCTGCTTGAAGAGGTCAGAGAAGGTGTTGATTGCCTTCAGCAAGTCTTCGCCCTCGGTGGCAGCTTCAGATGCGGTGATGGCGGTCTTCAACTGGTCTTGAAGAGCCTTTGCAAAGTTGGGATGCAATGCGAAGTCGGGGCCGTCACTCATCTCGTATGCGTCAATGACACGTGCACGATCGAGGTAGTTCTTCAGCACCAGAGCCAACTGCTCAGCACCCTGGACGGCTGTACCCAGATAAGTAAGGTGGAAGTTGCCGAAGCCCATCCAGTCGCGGTCATAGCCTGTACCGGGATTCTTCACACCGAGCACCAGTGAGTCGCCCTCGGCAATCTGCACTGCCACGAGGTTGGGATAGCGGCCTGCCTTGAATGCATAAGCGCAGCCCACGGGACCCTTAGGTACCCATGCCTTCGTGCCATCATCGTACACTACAGAGTAGTCGGCGTCGGAACCGGTGAGCACACAGTTTTCGCCATCCACTGCATCGTTCTCGCTGATGGCATCCTCTATCTCACCCATAGCATAGTTAATGTTGTCGCCCAGGATTACATGACCGGCGTAGAATGTGCCATAGGAGTCTGCACCGGGACGGAAAGCGGCATTCGAGCTCAGAACATACACACCGGGCTTGAGACCCTTCATGGTCTGAGTCATGGTGAAGTTGCAGTTCCAAGCCTCGCCAGCGGCCATCACACCCTCTACGGTGCGCATGAGAGGATAAGCTCCGGCGTTTGAAGTGATGTCCCAACCCTCACGGCCAGCCTCGAGGTTGGCGTTGACTACCAGGTCGGTGATGTCTGCACCAGGCTGGTAATCGGCAGCGATGGCAGCAGCAAGCAGGCTCTTCACAAACTCAGTCTCGGCTGCAATGGCAGCGTCATTGAGCTGGTGAGTCTTCATGATGTGCTGGTATGTGCCATTGGGGAAGTCTTCACTGGGCTCGTTATTCTCATTCAGATAGCTGCTGAGGCGGTCGGCCTCCTCGCAATTGAAGGTGTTGCTGGTGATGTAGTCCAGTGCATACTCTGCCTGAGCCTCGTAAGCCTGGTACAGAACCACAGAAGCCTTGATGGCTTCACGTGTGGGAGCAGCCTCGCCATAAGCCTTGAGGAAGTCTGCCAGTGTGGGCAGCTCTGCCATCTGGTCCAATGCATCGGTATATACATTGAGCAGTGAGTCGTGAGCCACTGTCTCGCCTGCCAGCTCCTTCTCGGATGAAACCACGTGAGTACGGAACTGCTCATAGGTGTTCTGGTCGTGAACATCGGCATACTGGCCTTGTTCTATCTCATACACAAGACCCTTCTCCAGCCATGTAGGCTGCTCGTCTTCGTCGATGGTCTGGTACCACTGGGCACGGAGGAATGTCTTGCCATTGAGCTTCCAGGTCAGTGAACCTGAACCCAATTCGCTATCCTCGAACTTCTCCAGCTGCTCGCCTGCGATGCTGTAACTGTTCTTCACAGCGGATGTACCGCGGTAAGCCTCCTTGCCGGCATCCTGTCCTATCACCTCGGCAGTAGTCCAGCAGCCGTCGATGATTGTGCCGTTTGCCCTGCCTATCCAGCCTGCAAATGCTGCGCTCTCACCGTTGCCGGTGCTGTTCACCGTACCTGTGGTGTAGCAGTTCTTCATTACGATGATACCCTTAGAATCGTGATTACCACCCAGCAGACCGCCTGCGTTCACACCGCCAGTAGTCACGCTGCCCTCATTGCCCACGTTGTACAGGGTGGTGGTACCCGTCACTCCCCAGTTGGAAGCACCGATGATACCCACGTAGCTGCCTGTTGAACTGATAGAGCAAGAAGAGTCGAAGATGATGTTGCGGAGCACCATACCGTCGATAGAAGCAGAGATGAAACCTGCATCCGCGTTGGTAGCCTCTATCACGAGGTTGCTTACGCGGTGGTTGCCACCGTCGAACACACCGCCATAACCATTCTTCAGACCCAGCTGCTGGAAGTTCTCCATAGCGCCGGAGAAGTCTATATCGTCGGTCAGACGTGCATTGATCTTGTTGTCCACCTTGTTTACCATGTGGCTGAACCACACCACCTCGCCTGCAGTAGCCAACTCATATACGCCGTTGACGGGCTGCTTGTACTCGGTGTCCATCTTGCCGCACACGGTGCAGAAGCCCTCGTGCCATGTGTGAGGAGGTGTCACAGATGCCTTGTCGTTGCTGTATGTCACAGTGCCGCCTGCACTGGTACCGTCGCAACGCAGATCACCGTTGGCATACACCACCTTGTGGTCGTTCCAGGGAACAGGTGTTGCGTCGGTGCCAAGAGTCTGATACCATACAGGAGTATCGCTCTGGCTGCCATTCACAACGAAGCACAACTGACCGGTACCAATCATGTCGGCGCTGATGGTGCCCGTTACGTTGGCAGGCAGATTGTCCTTATAGTCGTTTGCACAATAGCATCCCGAGATGACTGTAGATGCCTTACCGCGGCAGAAGCTGTAGTCCCTGCGGTCGGCTATCACGCTGGTAGTCCAGCAGTCAGTCACCTTGGCGCCTACATCACCCTCCCAAGCCGAGATACATGCTGCGTCACCGAATGCCTCGATGCGGCCTGTGCTGAAGCAGCGGGTGATGTTGGTCACGTTGCCATTATTGGCATTACCGATGATACCAGCGGCTGCGAAGTTGCCTGTACCATAGCTGCTCACATTGCACATAGTGCCCACATTGGTGATGTTTGTGGTAAAGTTGCCTGTGGTATGACCTATCAGACCACCTGCACGCTGTCCGCCTCGCACCGAGCATGACGCATCGATGAGGAGGTCATGCAAGCTGGACTGTGTCACAGTGCCGAAGAAGCCGGCATTTCCCTCGACATCTACGATCATGTTGCTTATTTTGTGGCGTCCGCCATCCATCTCACCGGCATAGGGGTGTGTATCGTCACCGATGGGAATCCAGTTTTCGCCAGCCAGGTCAATGTCGGCTGTCAGGCGGAAGTTCAGCTTGCTCTGGGCACCGCTGTTGATTTGCTCGGCCACCCAACGCAGAGTCTTGGCATTGCATATCAGATAGAAACCGTCCTCGCTCACGTCTGGCTTGCCGCACAGAGTGCAAAAACCGGTATTTGGGTCGATGGTGTGAGGCTTCTGCACGAAGCCTTTATCCTCGTTGAAATAGCCGAAGTCGTCGGCAACTGTGCCGTCGCAGTTCTTGCTGCCGCACTGATACACGGTACCTTCACCGTTGAGTGTGGGCATTTCGTCGGTGCCCAGAGTCTGGTGCCAGACGGGATTCTCAGAGCTGTTGCCGTTGATGACATAGCAAAGCTCGCCGCTGCCCATTGCTTCGGCAGGAACCAGAGTACCCTGATTGCCGTAGTTGGTAGCACAATTGATGAGCTTCACCTTGGTGCCGCCACTGCCTGAGCGTGCTATAGCTGTAGCTTCGGCCACACCCGCATGAGTGTCGGAGATGGCCCAGCAGCCCTTCAGAGTGTATTGGTCAGTACCTGTCCATCCTGAGATGAATGCGCATGATGTGCCTGAGAGCACCTTACCGGTGAACCAGCAATTGGTGATGGTACCCAGACAACCGTCGGGGCTGTTGCCTATGATGCCGCCTACACCGGCGTCGCCAGAGCCACCCTGATTACTGGGCACAGCAGCCACACTACCCTGGTTGCCCAGTCCCTGCAGCTTGACAAATGTATTGCCCTTGGTGTGACCTATCAGTCCCACGTGCTGGAGACCGAGGATAGAGCAAGACTTGTCCAGTGTGAGATTCTCCACCACGGCCGGTCCTGCGATGGTGCCAAAGAAGCCCACGCCCACACCCTTGGGGTAGTTGATGACCAGATTGCTTATCTTGTGGTGCTGTCCGTCGAAGTGACCGCGGTAGGGGAACTGCAATCGGCCTATCATGGGCCACTCTGTGTATGCACCCAGGTCGATGTCGGCAGTCAGCTGCACGTTCATCTGCATGTGGCCGCTGTTGACCATCTCGGCCACCCAAGCCATCTGCTCGGCAGTGGAAATCTTATATACTCCGTTCTCGGGAACGACAAACTCCTCGTTGAGAGCGCCGCACACGCTGCACTTGTAACCAGTGAAGCTGTGCTCGGGCATCTGTGCTTCTGCCTTGTTGTTGGTGAAGCCGGTGGCACCCTCGCCGCTGCATGATGTGGCTGTAGCATACACGCGGTTCTGGTTCAGGGGAGAGGGAACCTTGTCGGTATCCAGCTTTTGGCCCATGCCAGCGCGGAAGGCCACCTCACCACTCTCTACCTGCTCGCTTGTCACCTCTGTCACACCGGCATCCACAGTTCCCCGGAATCCCTTGAGCACATAGCAGTTGTTGATTTTGCCTTCCTTTTGGCTGTTGCGTCCGAGCGCATAGCTGTCGGCATTCACGTCGATATCCATCTCGCCCAACTGCAGACAGTTGGAAATCGAGGTGCTTCCCTCGACCCAACCAATGAGACCGCCACAGCGCTGGGCAGCCTTTCCTACCAACTTGCCAGCGAACACACAGTTCCTGAGAGAGGAAGCGATACCGCTGCGTCCTACAAGTCCGCCGCATGTGGCATCGCCTGTCAGACTGATCTCCATCACTACGTCGCAGTAGCAGTTCTCCAGCAATCCGCCATACAGATTGGATATGATACCGCCTACCACCTTGACGCCAGCCTTCACGGTACCTGTTACGCGCAGGTTGCGAACAGCTCCGCGCACATAACCGAAGAGCGAGTAATTCTCTGCGGTAGCCGTAAAGTCGAGCGTGATGGTGTGCCCCTGTCCGTCCAGGGTACCAGCAAATCTCTTGGACCTGCTGCCTATCATAGCCGTCTGACCAGTGTAGTCAATGTCGGCTGTGAGCACAGCATTGGCAGTGACGTCTCCTCCGTTGACCAGAGCGGCAAAGTCTGCCAAGTCCTGTCCGGTGCCTATCTGATAGACACCACCCACTTGGTCAAGAGCCCAAGTAGCACTACCGTACATACACATAAGCATGCACAATAGCCATCGAGTAAAACTTTTGTTCATGTAAACCTTGATTGATTAGTGAAATATTAGTTTTAATTTAAGTCTTCCAGCGCTGCTGTCCGTGGCAGGCACATTCCTGCGGATATCTCCTCAGAAACATGTCCAAACCGCCGAAAAGCAGTTCTTCATTGCTCAAAGTTATATAATTTACCCCACGCTTCCTAATATTTTATATACCATTTACCTTTCCGTAGGGTTTTTCCCTCTGTTTTGTGAAGCAGAGATTACGTTTGAATGACGAAAGACAGCAAACCGCGTCTTTTTTCAGAGTGCAGATTTTCGAATTACGGATTATCCTTGGATGAAAACGGGAAATAAATATTTTTGTTTTTGCAGCGCGCTGCGACGGCTTATGCAGCGCACTCCGTGGGCCAACGCAGCGCGCTGCAATGGCACTTGCACCGCACTGCATCATCCTGCCCACCATTCCATCCCTTCACACTCCACTCCATTTCATCACAGGAAGAACCACCCCACCCACATCGCACCTGCCCGGTTCTTAATTCGAAATTCATCATTCAGCATTTCCCGCCAGCCCAATTCAAAATTCATCATTCACCATTCAAAATTAAAGCGAAGTGGGTTGCGTGAATACCCTCCTTGCCGTAACTTTGCCCCCGAAACACAAGGGAGGAATACTTATGAAACGGAAAACCGTAATCCTGACCCCACTGCCCGATGAACTGAGGCGAAGTCTGATGCCCGCTCTGCTGGCGCTCGACTCCGTGCAAGACATCTATCAGGCAGCCGACCATGCCGAACTGGCCACACTCATCCACCGCTTCCCAAACGCACTGGTGCTGATGGATCTGGAAACGCGCAATGATGACAAAGCCGCCACAGTGAAGGCGCTGCTCGAGTCGCTCACACTGCCCCAGCCCGGAAAACTCACACCCAGCGAGCGCGAGATACTCCGGCTCATAGCCCTGGGCCATACTGTGAAGGAGATAGCAGCAATGAGGCACAACAGCGAATACACGATAACCACGCACAAGAAGAACATCTTCGGCAAACTGGGAGTGACCAATGCCCACGATGCCACCAAGTATGCATTGCGCACTGGGCTCATCGACCTGGTGGAGTATTACATCTGACCCCCACCGCCCATCCCATTTCTAAATTCATCATTCTACATTCTTAATTATCTCGTTCATCATTCATAATTGAAGCAAAGCAATATATATAATGTACGCGCACACGTAAGCCGAACCGGCACAGCCGACTGCCCCACTCGGAGCATCTGCACAGAAGAGTCAATACAAAAAGGAAAAACAGGGAAAACCTTTGCGCTAACTGATTATTGCGCTATATTTGCACCCCGAACAAAGAATTCTGCTAATAATTGATGGAAGCTAAGGAGTCATTACAGAAACTGGTCACGGCCTTGTTGGAGGCACAGATGCCTATACCACGCCAGACCTTGATAGAGTTCCTGACCGGCAAAGAGTCGGGAGAGACAAGTGCGTTGAAGCTGGATGAGATGGAGTCTTTCGGCATTGGAGAAGCCCATGATGAGGACTTCTGGGCCAACATTATCGACGCAGCCTACGAGAAAGGATATCTGAAGGAGAAATCTACGCGCAACGATGCGCTCATGCTCACCGCCGAGGGGAAGAAGTTCCACAAGAAGCCGGTGTCGTTTGTCATCAGCGACGAAGACGACGAGAGCAACATACCCGACCAGGAGGGAAGCGTGGATGATATCATCAGCATGACCGCCGCCGGACGCATGCCTGCCAAGACAGGTACGGCATCCGAGCACGCACAGCAGTTTATCAAACTCATCAGAGCCATTGACAGGAAGATGGACTTGGACGAGTATGCCGAGACCGACAACATTCCCTTCGACACCGTACTCGACAGCCTGGAGGAGATGGTGAAGCAGGGACGCAAAGTGCAGATTACCTACTTCACCGACGAAGTGATAGGCAAGGAAGGAATAGACGAGCTGTCGGAAAGCTTTGACGAATATGGTCCCGAAAACCTACAGCAGGTGGTGGACGAATATGACGACGTATATAGCGAAGAGGAAATACGTCTGGCACGTGTGGTGTATATGGTCAACCACATGAAGTGAGCGCAGCTGCGCCATTCAGCGAACCTAATGATAATATATAAGCACAATGGAAATCCTAAAGTTTAATCCCATTTACAAGCCCACGCTGTGGGGCTCTGAAACCTGGGTCGTATCGGCCGTCAAGGGTTCGGAGTCCGTTGTGGTGGGCGGCGAGAACAAGGGGCTCACACTGCCCCAGGTAGTGGAACGTTATGGCGCAGAGTTCCTGGGCAAGGCCAACAGCGAGAAGTTCGGCCACGACTTCCCCCTCCTCATCAAGTTCATAGATGCCCGTCAGGACCTCTCCATCCAGGTGCATCCCAATGACGAACTGAGTGCCAGGCGGCACGGAAAGATGGGCAAGAACGAGATGTGGTATGTGGTGGATGCCGACCGAGGCAGCAAACTCATAGCCGGATTCTGCCGACAGATGGACGTGAAGGACTATGCCGCCAAGGTGGCAGATGGCAGCATCGAACAAGACTTATGCAAGGCCAGCGTAAACGAGGGCGACTGCTTCTACATTCCAGCCGGACGAGTGCACGGGATAGGCGCAGGAATGGTGATAGCCGAGATACAGCAGACCAGCGATGTGACCTACCGCATCTACGACTATATGCGCCGTGACCGCGAGGGCAACCTGAGAGAACTGCACACCGAGCTGGCTCTGGATGCCATCGACTTCGGCGACATCACCCAGGATCCCAAGGTACACTACACCGAGAAGCGCAACACACTGAACACCCTGGTGGAGTGTCCCTACTTCAAGACATCGGAACTGAAGCTCACACACACCCTCGTGAGGGACTATGCAGGCGAGGACAGTTTCCACATCTACATGTGTCTGAGCGGCCAGTGCTGCCTGCTCAGTCCGCAGGGTCAAGGCATCTTCTTGCACAGCGGAGAGTCGCTCGTGGTGCCTGCATGCATGCATCAGGTGACACTCATCCCCGACGGCGAATGCAAGCTGCTCGAGAGCGCTGTGCTTTGAGGTTCGTCGGCACAAGCGCCGAAAAACAATAATCCGTCACTCTGAGGCGGAAAAATAAAAAAAAGAAGTACCTTTGTACTGGTTAATCGACACAAACAAAACACCGGCACAATGGTACTTCTTCTTGTATCCACCCTTCCCCCACTGGCCGCCTTTGCCTATTGTACAGCCATGCTGCTTAGGAAAGGGGACAGGAAGAAGTGGCTGCGATTGTGCGTGGTGACCGCTGTCATCCTGGTCACTATCAGCACATTCTACCTCTCCTATCTGTCGGTAGAACCGCCACTGCCTTATGCCACCTTCGTGGCAAACATCTTGCTTATGTCGATCATCCCGCTCATGTATGTGATGGTGAGCAACCAGTTTGCCCTGAAATACCTTGACCAGTACTTCCTCTGGATTATTGGCTACACCATACTGGCACTCCCCTACCAGGTGTGCCAGCTACTATATCCGTTGCCGCAACTCATGCCCGAACACTGGGGCAACAATATGCTGCGCTTGTCGTTCAACGCCAGGGATTATTTCACAATGAGTCCCATCGGACTGGTCATCTTCCTGCAGACGTGCGTGGTGCTCTTCAGAACGGCACTTCTAAACAAGCTTCTGGTGCGCAAGAAGTTCACCCTGACCAGAAATGCCAGGCTTTTCTTCATCCTGACACTACTCACCACCATAGACCTTGCCGTCACTGCACTGGTTCCCAAAGCAGTCATGAGGACTCCCGAAGCAGTCTGGATCACCCTGATGTGCACATCATTCGTCATCACCATGTGGTATCTGATGATACCCCATGTACCGCCCCCAGAGGTATCGTTTACCGATGAGAGCAACAATCCTGCCAAGTTGGGAGACAACTCCATTACGCTGCTATCCACAGGATTCCGCGCACTCATCGATGAGGAGAAGATATACCTGCAGCCCACGGTGAAGGTTGAACTGGTGGCACGAACACTGGGCACCAACCGCACCTACCTGTCGCGCATAGTGAAGAAAGAGTATGGAAAGACCTTCCCACAACTGATTTTGGCCCTGAGAATAGAGGAGGCAAAACGGATACTGAGGGAAGAACCCGACATGAAGATAAACGAGGTGGCCACACGCTGCGGCTTCAAGAACTCAAGTGTCTTCGGTAAAGCGTTTAAGGAAGAGACGGGCTTCACCGCCCAAGACTGGCGCAAGCAGACCGATGAGCCCGCAGGGCAGGACAATCCTGCACCTGAGGACACATCAGACGCTGATATCACTTGACCTTGCCGTTGCGCACAAACTCGCGGCGAGCCTTCTCAAACATCTTCTGGAAAGCTTCATCAGCCCACAGGCGGGCAAAGGTGACACTGCCCATCACACGGCCTGCATCCACATCGCTCTGATAATGGAAGCCCACGATGACACGGCTCTGACCCAGTTCGTAGGCCACTTTCATAATCTGCTCGGCATGGGCAGGATCGATGGCTGTGAGGGTGAGTCCAACGAGCCATGAGATGTGGGTATGGCCCGAAGGATAGCTGGTGAAGTCAGTAGCACTCTCGTAATTGGGTGTGCTGCTCTGCTCCTTGAACTGCTGATAGGGGCGCACGCGGTGGAAATACTTCTTGGCACTGGCACCGGCCTGCATCTCGGTGAGGTGCATACGTGAGAGCAGGCGGTAGAGCTCGGGATATGCCTCGGGAGTTATATCACGCTCCATCACGGCACCAAAGCGCTTCATGAAATAGCCTGCACCCAGGCTGGCATCGGCAATAGCCTGCTTGCCACGCTCGGTATCACGTATCGACTTTCCCCACTGATACTGCGTCCAGTCGTAATAGAAACGCGAATCGGTGAGCGCTGGAGGGGCAGGCAGCACATTCTCCATGTGGGGAGCTTGCTCGGTGGTGTAGAATGGGGTGAACTTCTCATCGGTAACGCTCTTCTGCGCCATCATGGACAGAGAGCACAGCACAACGGCTGCTGTCAGGGTTATTCTCTTCATGAATATATGGTTTAATATAGTTATTCCTAAAAATCAAGGCTGTATCGGACCAGAACAGCCCTTTTTCTGTTACAAATTTACGCTTTTCCGAGCAATTACACAAGATTATGGGCGGACAAAAGCACATGGCTCCTCACACATGATATCCACACACTTTCACTCCCACCATCTGCCTCAGACTACCAGGAATGCAGTATTCCCATTCTACACCCACTTATTTGGGTCAAAAAAGTAAGCTTGGATACTTGGGCAAGTAACCTTGGATAAATGGCAAAGTAAGCTTGGATACTTGAGCAAGTAACCTTACTGCCCCCAAAAAGGCATAAAGACGGGCATACGTAGGGACAGTTTTGGCAGAACTGCCCAAGAGGATTTGGCCAAGCAGAAATCCTTGCCCAAAACCTTCATCATCCAGGCAGAACCAACAGCCAGAGGCTATAAAGACGGCAGTCCCACACGCAAACACGGCGTATGGGACTGCTGCTAATATATTATGGTATCACTCACTCAAGGGTGAATGACTTGCGCAGGCGGAGGTTGTCGGACGCATTGCCCACCAGAGCCTCAAACTTGCCAGCCTCTGCCTTCCACGATGAGGTGGTCTCATCATAGAAACTGAGTGCATCGCGGTCGATGGTGATAGCCACATCGCGGCTCTCACCAGGCTGCAGGCTCACCTTCTGGAAACCCTTGAGCTCCTTGTAGGGACGGTCAACCGACGACTTCACATCGTGGATGTAGAGCTGCACCGTCTCGGCACCCGCACGCTTGCCGGTGTTCTTGACCGTCACTGTGAAGGTGATGCGGCCGTCCTGATTCATGCTGGACGAGGAAGCACGCAGATTGCTGAGAGCGAATGTGGTGTAGCTCAGTCCGTGTCCGAAGGCAAAGAGGGGATGGGTCTTCTGCTTGTCGGCCCAGCGATAACCCACATAGATACCTTCCTTGTACTCCTCGTCGATGATGTTATCCTTGGCAGAAGGACCACCCTCCTTGCGCCACACACCAGGATAGGCATCCAGAGCATGTGCACCCACATCGGCCAGTGAAGCAGCCCAAGTGTAGGGCAGCTTGCCGCTGGGATTGGCATCGCCCACAAGTACAGAGGCCAGCGCAGTGCCTGCCTCGGAACCGATGAACCAGCCCTGCACGATGGCGGGAACACTTGACTTCCAAGGCATAGCCACAGGATTGCCCGAGATGTTGACATATACAAAGTTCCTGTTGGCCTTTGCCAATGCCTCTATCACCTTATCCTGGTCATAAGGCAGCCCGTAGGATTTGCGGTCATTGCCCTCACTGTCCTGGAAATTGCTCTTGTTCAGTCCGCCGAACATCACCACATAATCAGCCTCCTTGGCCTTTTCTACGGCCTCGGCAATCAGTTCCTCGGGAGTGCGCTTGTCGTTGAGATCCTGTCCGGTGGTCACTCCATTGTAGTTGCCACTCACATCGCCCACATATCCACGTGCATAATCCACCTGTATGTTGTGCTTTGCCAGACGGGCACGAAGTCCGTCGAGCGGAGAAATCTCGTGCTGTACCTTCAGCGATGAACTGCCTCCGCCCACGGTCATCATCTTGATGGCATTCTCGCCCACCACCAGCACACGCTTGGCCGAAGCCGTGTTGATGGGCAATACACCGCCCTCGTTCTGCAGCAGCACGATACCCTCCTGGGCAATGCGGAGTGCTGCCTCGTAGTGGGATTCGGAGCAAAGGAAGCCATAAGGACGCTTGCGGTTCATGGTGGTGCGGTAAAAGAGGCGCAACACACGACGCACCTTGTCGTCGAGTTCTGTGGTATCATACTTGCCTTCCTTTATACCTTTTATATAAGGAGTGGCCAAATAGTAATTGTCATAGGCATTGGTAGCACCCATGGTAAGTCCGTCGGTCCAGGTGCCAAACTCCATGTCGAGTCCGTTCTTCACAGCCTGGTCGGTATTGTGAGCACCACCCCAGTCGCTTACCACCACACCGTCAAACTGCCAGTCACGCTTCAGAATCTGGTTGAGAGTCCACTGGTTGTGGCAGTTGTGCTCGTTCTTGTAGAGATTATAGGCACCCATGATGGCCCACGAATGACCCTTCTGTACAGCCGCCTTGAAGGCTGGCAGGTAAATCTCGTGCAATGCGCGGTCGCTCACGATGACGTTCACCTGGTGGCGGTACTGCTCGTCATTGTTCAGGCAGTAGTGCTTGACACATGCCGAAACGCCCTTCGACTGCAACCCCTCTACGTAAGGAACCACCATAGTGGAGGTCAGGAAGGGGTCTTCACCCATATATTCGAAGTTACGACCGTTGAGAGGAGTGCGCAGGATGTTCACTCCCGGACCCAATATCATATCCTTTCCCCGATAGAGAGCCTCCTCTCCGAGAGCTTCGCCATAGATGCGCGACATCTGGGGATTCCAGCTGGCTGCCAGACAGGAGAGTGCAGGAAAAGCCACGCAGGAGTCGTTGGTCTGCCCGGCCTGGTCCCATTCGTCCCAAAGAACATCGGGTCGGACACCGTGAGGACCGTCATCGGTCCAGAAATCGGAGAAGCCAAGACGGGGAACTCCAGCCGACGAGAACTTGCTCTGGGCATGTATCACACGAATCTTCTCCTGCAAAGTCATGCGTGAGAGAGCATCCTCGATGCGCTCTTCCACAGGTTTGCTCTCATCCAGATAAACGGGCACCGACTGCTGTGCATGTGCTCCGAAAGCTGTTGCCAACGACAACAAGCCACATAGGATAATGTGTTTCATCTCGTTATAGTTACTTGTTCTATATCCATCGTTTCTCTTTCCTTCTACAAGGAAAAACAGCATCCACGTCCCTTGGATTCTGATACCATAGGAGAACAAGCCGTATTCGGCGGCTACCACTTGGAGTTTCCTCTCAACCAGAATCTTTATGAAAAGAACAGAAGATGCCTGTTCGTCAGGCTCGCCATCTGCTTCTTCGCGAGACCGGTGCTTTATAAAAAGGGCAGAAAAAACTGCTTGTCAGGCTCCTTCACCCTATTCCTATTCTCCCCAACTGCTTCTGTCCAGAGTTCTGTAGCCCACTGCTTCGGCCACATGAGCAAACTCTATGTTCTCCTTTCCCTCAAGGTCGGCTATCGTGCGGGCCACTTTGAGTATTCGGGAATAAGCACGGGCAGAAAGGTTCAGCCTTATCATCGCCTCACGCAATACCTCTGTGGTCTGACTGTCCAGCACGCAATACTGGCCCAGCATCTTCTCTGTCATCTGCGCGTTGGAGTGTATGAGCGCATAGTCACGGAACCTCTCTTCCTGAATCTTACGTGCCCGGATAACCCGCTCACGTATCTTCTCCGACGGTTCTCCCGGCTCCATTTTGCTGAGGTCAGAGAATGGAACGGGCGACAGCTCTATCTGCAGATCAATGCGGTCAAGCAATGGGCCGGATATCTTATTGAGGTACCTGACTATCTGTCCCGGCGTGCAGCAGCAAGCCTTGGTGGGATGGTTGTAATAGCCACAGGGGCAGGGGTTCATGGATGCCACGAACATAAAGGAACACGGGAAGGTGACGCTGTACTTGGCACGCGATACATTGATGACCCTATCCTCGAGCGGCTGGCGAAGAACCTCCAGTACAGAGCGCTGGAACTCGGGCAGCTCATCCAGGAATAGGATGCCGTTGTGCGCCAGGGAAATCTCTCCGGGCTGAGGGTTGGTGCCTCCGCCCACCAATGCCACCTGCGAGATGGTGTGATGGGGTGAGCGATAAGGACGCTGTGCCATAAGCGAACAGCCTGCAGGCAGTGTGCCGGCTACGGAATGTATCTGGGTTGTCTCGAGGCTTTCTTGCAGGCTGAGCGGCGGCAGAATGCTGGGCATACGCTTGGCCAGCATGCTCTTTCCGCTTCCCGGCGGGCCTATCATTATTATATTATGCCCACCGGCAGCGGCCACCTCCATGGCTCGCTTGACATGTTCCTGCCCTTTCACATCGGCAAAATCATAGTCAAACTCATACTGCCGCGCATAGAACTCACCGCGTGTATCCACTACAGTCGGTTCCAGGAGAGCGGTGCCGTTCAGGTGATTGACCACTTGGGTGATATGCTTTACGCCATAGACCTTCAACTTGTTTACTACAGCAGCCTCGCGGATGTTGCCTTCGGGTACAAAGAGACCCTCGAAACCCATCTCGCGAGCCTTGATGGCAACGGGAAGTGCACCGCGAATGGGCACCAGCGAACCGTCGAGACTGAGTTCGCCCACCATCATATACTTGCCCAACTGACTGGTATTCACCTTGTCCTCAGTAGCCAGAATGCCTATGGCCATAGGCAAATCATAGCCCGAACCTTCCTTTCGGATGTCGGCAGGAGAGAGATTGATGGTAATCTGACGTGTGGGGAAAGTGAAGCCGCTGTTCTCTATGGCAGCCAGGATACGCTCGTGACTTTCCTTCACCGCATTGTCGGGAAGGCCCACGAGCACAAATCTCACACCCCTCGTAGCGTTTACCTCGATGGTGACAGCTGTGGCTTGAAGCCCCTGCATACTGGCTCCGAATACCTTTACAAGCATAGTTTGCTGGCTTTTGGTTCGATGTCGCGTGACCAGTCGGAACCTGATGCAATGATATTCTGGGTGGTATCCACAAGCACAAAGAAAGGCAGGTGGCGGATGTGCCATTTGGCTGCCAGGTCGCTCGAGAATGCCTTGTAATCACAATATGAAGGGAAATTCACACTGTCACGCTTCTCCAAATCACGCAGATAAGCGCCATCGGTATCCAGCGAATAACTGATGATGTTCAGTTCGCGGCCCTTTGCCTTCATGTCTCTACGCAGCTTCTTCGACCTGTAGATTCCGCTTTGCGAACCGCTCTTCCATCCTGCCCAGAAGGTGATAATCAGGTATTTGTTCTTATAGTCGCTGCGGCAGATGGTGTCGGACTTCGGTCCGCCGGGTATCTGACTTGGGCGTGTGTATAGCTTGAAGTCGGGCAACTTACTTCCAGGAGCCAGTTTGCCATGTGCCTGCACCGCACCCGAAAGGCGGATCAAATCCACATCCTGAGGGCAGGCACGCCGCAGGCTGTCGTATATCTCGCGGGCTTCACGGCCCGATGAATTGTCGGAAAGAAGATAATGTTGCTCAAACATATACTGGCTGACTGCCAGTGTGGGGTGCTGGAGAACGTACTGGCGCACGAGAGCCAACTGCTCCTTCGGCGTCTTCCCGTCCGCTTCCTGCCTGAACTTGGTATAGATTTCATTGTCCTCAGAGCCTGTCACCTCTACGGCGTTGAGGTGCTGCGCATCACCCTTCAGCTTGATGTCATCGCCTGGAGATACGAATAAGGCCAACTGAGAATAATTGGGATAAAGCACTTGCATGACGGCCGACCCATCTATATCGGCCGTGTAGGTGAACTCACCATCCTGTATGTGCAGGGTGTCCAGAGTGGATGTACCGCCCTGGGAACTATAGATAAAGAACTCACCCTGCTCCAGGTGAGCAAACCGTCCACGGATTTTCACCTGTCCGGGATGGCCGCTGCAACAGAGCAGGGTGAGGATTGATACTATATAGAATAGTTGTTTCAATTTACTTCACAAGGTTCTTGACAACATTGGCATACTTGGCAAACTCCAGATCCTTGGCAGCACGTGCAGCCAGAGTACCATCCTGCTGGATAGCGTTCTTCAGGCTTGAAGACAGAGCGTTTGCGTCACCTGTGCGGGCTGCAAGCACAGCCTGCAGGTAGCTTGTAGTGGCATCAGCGTTCTTGATCTTGCTCAGAGTGGTCTTTGCACTTGTGTAGTCCTTGGCCAGAATCTGTGCCAGAGCAGCGCTGTTGGTGTTCACACCAGCCAGGTCAGAAGCAGCCTGAGTGTAGTTACCCTTGGCAATGTTGAGGTTGCCCATCACCTCCTTGAAGGTGTCAGAGCCGGTACCCTTTGACAGATAAGTCTCTGCCTTGGCCACATCACCGCTCTTGAGAGCCATCAGAGCCAGGTTGGTGTTCACCTCGCTTGCGTTCTTGTTCACGTTGGCAGCCTGCTTCAGGTAGTTCTGTGCAGCAGCCATGTCACCCTTGCTGATAGCCTGCTGAGCCATGTTGTTCAGAGCACGGTAGTCGCTGGGATACTGCTTGGCGATAGCCTCATTCCACTTCTGGCGTGTAGCATCGTCCTTCACCAGCTTGTTGGCACCATATACCATCTCCTCTACGCTCAGCTTGCTGGGATCAGCAGCAAACTGCTCCAGAATCTGTGCATCGCTGCGGCCGATGATCTCATAGTTTACAATCAGGCGTGCACGACGCAGCTCGGGCAGGATGCTATGCTTGATGTCGGTATAAACCTCGCTCATGTTGCTGATCTGCTGCTCGCGCTCCTCGGGATCCTGGTACATAGACAGTACGCGCAGGATAACCTCCTTATCCTGAAGATTGCTCTTTGAAACCAGCTCCTGGAAGCCTTCCCAGTCCTCGGCAGTGAACTTGGTATCCACGTCAGCCTCCATCTTGATCTTCTTCAGCTCCTTCTTCAGGTAGTTGGTGCTCACGTTCTGACGCTTCTCAGCCAGCTTCTCGTTGAAGCTGTACTTACCATCGGGGCTGGCGTAAGCGCTCACCTCAATGTTGGTCAGAGCACGTGTCTCGTTGTTGTCATTGATTTCCTTCAGGATCTTGCCCAGATCCTTCACGCTCACGCTCTTCAGCTCGCTTGCGCGCAGAGTAGCCTGATTGATGAGGAACTTGATGTTGGCCTCCTGCTTCTGGGCGATGATACGCTGGTAAGCATCGGGAGCTGTAGCGGCTGTGATGTTGCAACGGCTCAGCAGCTGGCTTGTTGCTACCACACCGTAACCAATCTTCACCTCGGGAATCTTCACGGTCTTCTTACCCTTCTTGGCGTCAAAGCGGGCATAGAGATCGCTCTGGATCATGGGATCCACATAGGCGAAGTTGGCCTTCATAGTGTAAGTGCCACCCACCTTGTACTGGATAGTGGTACCGTTACCCTCAACCTTCTCACCCTGGAATGTGGTGCTCTGGCCTACAGCCTCACCGCCTTCGTACTTCAGCACGGGAGTCACAGTTACCTGTGCCTTCTTCTTCATGTACTTGGTGGGGAAAGTTCCGTTGATGGTTACAGGAACCTGACCTCCTACTGCCTCCAGGGGAGTGGGAGTTACGTTAAAGTTGTCAGCGCCCAGTTTACCGAGCTTGCTGCAAGAAGACAGCACCAACACGGAGGCTGATGCCATCAGGAGAATTTGTTTTGTTTGCATGACGTTTATAAACTCTATTACTTTCTCTCTTTTACGTTATTCAGTCGCGAAGTTATGACAATTTTATGAGGTGGATATTCCTTGCGCATAAAAAATGCTCATTTAGTGTAATTCTTTGACCTTTGAGGCCTTTTTTCGCTCCTCATATAGAATATTTCTTGGATGATGCTCCAATATTTCCTGCCTTAAGTGAGTTTTGTCTATATGCATGTAGATTTCGGTGGTGGAGATGTCTTCGTGCCCAAGCATCATCTGTATGGCACGCAGATTGGCCCCTCCCTCCAGCAAGTGGGTGGCAAAACTGTGACGGAAAGTGTGGGGGCTGATATTCTTGCTGATGCCTGCCTTCTGGGCATAACCTTTGATATATACAAACAGACTTATCCTGCTCAGCCTGCATCCACGGGTGAGTGAGACAAACACGTAGTCCTCCTCGGTGGGCTTCACCTTGCGGCCCATGCGGGTAGCCAGCCATTCGCGCACCCTTTCCACAGCCACTCCTTCTATGGGCACCAGCCTTTCCTTGCCGCCCTTACCCTTCACACGTATGTATCCGTCTTCCAGGTAAAGCTGGCTTATCTTCAGATTGCACAGCTCGCTTATGCGTAGCCCGCAGCCGTAGAGCACTTCGATAATCGCCCGGTCCCTTATCCCTTCGGGCTTGCTCAGGTCTATCACGCTGATGATACTGTCTATCTCCTCCACACTCAGCACATCGGGAAGGTGTTTGCCTATGCGCGGACTCTCAAGCAGTTCGGTTGGGTCGGCATTAACTTCCTTCTCCAAGGTAAGAAAACGATAGAACGAACGGACGCCGCTCAGCACCCGGGCAACGCTGCGTGCCTGGATGCCATTCTCTCGCAGTTCGCCCGCAAACTGGTCGAGCACTTCCAGAGTGACGTTGCGGAAGTCGATATTATTGTCGGCATAATAAACCAAGAGTTTCTGCAGGTCCCTTCTATAAGCATCGAGCGTATTCTTGGAGTAGGAGCGCTCCAGACGCAAATATTGGATGTATCTCCTCACGATAGACTCATCCACAACCCCCATTACAGTGCCACTTTTCATCAGCTTTGCCCTCCATAAATAATAAAAAGAGTAAGTTTCTTCATCCACTCACATATTTTCGTTAACTTTGCCTTGACAAATTTATGCTGAAATTATGAGAATTCAAATTATCAATGGTCCAAACTTGAACTTGCTGGGCATTAGAGAACCTGAAATCTACGGTAAGCGTGCCTGGGAAGACTATCTGAAGGAGCTGCGCAGCCGCTTTCCTAAAGTTCGCATAGACTACTACCAGAGCAATCTGGAGGGTGAGATAATCGACAAGATACAGGAAGTGGGCTTCGACCGCGACGGTATCGTGCTCAATGCAGGTGCCTATACCCACACCAGTGTGGCTATTCTGGATGTCATCAAGAGTGTCACCACACCCACTGTGGAGGTACATATCAGCAACGTGCATCAGCGCGAGGAGTTCCGCCGCAAGAGCATCATCAGCCCGGGATGCCTGGGTGTCATCTGCGGATTTGGCCTTGACAGCTATCGTCTGGCCATAGAGGCTCTAATCGACGACGCAAGCAAGAAAGAGAAGTAAACCCGCCGCCGGTGGAACTTGACGAATATATCCTGCGCCACATAGATGCAGAGGGCGAACTCCTGCATGCCTTGTGGCGTGATACACAATTGCGCCTTGCCTACGGGCAGATGGCAAGCGGACACCTGCAAGGCCGCCTGCTCAAGATGCTGGTGCAGATGACAAAGCCGCTGAGAGTGCTCGAACTGGGTACCTTCAGCGGCTATAGTGCATTGTGTATGGCCGAAGGACTGAGGCCGGAAGCCGAACTGCACACCATAGAGGTGTTTGATGAGATGGAGGATTTCATCCGCTCATGGTTTGCACGCAGTCCGCATGCTTCACAACTGCATCTGCACATCGGCAACGCCTTGGATATCGTCCCCACCCTGCCCGGCGGCTGGGATTTGGTTTTCATCGATGCCGACAAGCGCCAGTATGTGGATTACTATCACATGATAGTGCCGCTCATGAAGCCCGGCGGCTTCATTCTGGCCGACAACACTCTGTGGTATGGTCACGTGCTTGAGGAGCATCCGCGCGAGAGTGACCAGCAGACCATCAACATACAAGCCTTCAACGACCTGGTGGCCGCCGACCCTCGTGTGGAGAAAGTCATCCTTCCCCTGCGCGACGGACTCACCATCATCCGCGTGAAGGACTGACTGCCCGGCCTCCTATTATATATAAGGTATATAGGAGAGACGTGTCCGAAAAGGCTTCCCTATCTACTTGCCATTGTATTTTAGAATAAATGAACCGCCTTCTTTACCTGCCTTGCAAAGCATCCTTGCTCCCTTATGATTGCTGTCTGCAATGCACAAAGTTAATATTGGTTTCATTCCGCAAGCAAAAACAGCCTTTTATCTTAAAAAAAACTAAGTGCTTTTTACTTTTCCACTTGCGGTCAGTCAACCATATAGTCACGGGTGTGAACCCTGACTGAGAGTGATTTAATTACTTACTTAACAAACAACATTATGAAAGGTACTATCAAGAAAATGATGATGGTGGTATGCAGCGTGGTGCTCTTCAGCACTACAGCTTGTGCCGACAAGAACAAACCCATCCAGGTGAATGAGCTTCCTGCAAAGGCTCAGACGGTGCTTACTACTCATTTCAGCGGACAGAAGGTAACGATGGCAACGCTTGAGTCAGAGATTATCGACAAGAGCTACAACGTGGTACTGCAGAATGGAACCAAACTTGAGTTTGACCGAAAGGGCAATCTCACTGAGGTGGATTGCAAGCAGGGGACAGTTCCTGCAAAGCTGATACCACAAGCCATCAAGAGTTATGTGCAGACCAACTACTCGGGCCAGAACATCAAGAAGATGGAGATAGACAAGAACGAGCACGAGATAGAACTCTCCAACGGACTGGACATCACCTTCAACAAGCACTTCAAGGTTATCGACATCGACTGACCTACACAGATGGCCCATGCATTTGAGCCACAGCATCGAAAGATCCACTCACCACTGAGTGCTCTTACAACAAGGAGGATGAGCATACCACCGCCGGTAGCTCATTCTCTCTTGTTTTCTGACGGAACCTGTGCAGCGTGCTGCGATGAAGAATGCAGCGCAGTGGAAAAGCCCATGCAGCGCGTTGCAAGTGGAGATGCACCGCATTGCCTCTGGGCAGGGAGAATAAAAGAAAGAAGAGGCGGAAGTGCCACATGGGCGTTTCCAACCTCTTCTTCTTGTTTCTATACTCTTTTTCTACTATTCTCACAAACCTCAGACGATGATTCTGCGCTTGTGATAGTTTTCGCGGAAAGCAGTGGGCGAACAACCCTTCTTCTTCTTGAAGATACGGTTGAAGTTGCTGATATTGTTGAAACCACAGTCGTAACAGATGTCTGCCACACTGTTGGTGGTATCTACCAACTGCCTGGCAGCATGGCCCAAACGTATGTCGATGATGTAGTCGGATACCGTCTTGCCGGTCTTCATACGGAAGTAGCGGCTGAAGGCAGCCGGCGTCATACCGGCTATGTCAGAGAGCGTCTTCAGGCGTATCTCTTGCTTGAAGTTCTGGTCAATATGCTCTTCCACCTTTCTCACTCTGATGCTCTCGGGCGTATTCTTCACATTGGAGAAGCTGCGGCTGGCCAGCAGAGTATAATTCTCCTGCATGGAGAGTTCATACAAAATCTCCATGAGCTTGAGCATACGGTAGAATCCGGGCTGCGACTGAGTGATGGCCTTTATCTTTTCATACAGCTCCATGATGGTATTGAGTTCAAATGCTATCCCTCGCTTGGCGTTCTGGAAGAGTGCGCGGATGCTGCTCAGCTGGTTGCGCTGCAGAAATTGCTCGTTGAACAAATCGGGTGGAAACTGTATGGTAATCTCGTGTATGGATTTGCTCTGACAGTCATACTGGTCCCATGCATGCTCCAGATTACTGCCCACCAGCACCATATCGTACTTGCCCAGTACTTCTATGCTATCGCCCACAATACGTCGTGCACCATCGCAGTTCTCCACAAAGTTGAGTTCCATGGCCTCGTGCTTGTGCAATGGGTAGGTGAATGCTTCCTTTTCGCGATCCACCATATAGAAGCAGTCTTTCTCTGAGGTATGTGATTCTTCAGTAATAACCTTGTTCATATAGTGTGCATTTTATTATTTTCAACCGCTAAATTATGGATTTTTATTTATATACACAAGGCTATAAAACATATTAAGGTGGAAGAAGGGATATTTTCCCCTCTCCCACCTTAATATTTATATAATGTAGGGTATTTATAGTGCCTTTGCCATGTCAATAAGAATCTGGTGTATGCTGGTGTCGCTGTCCAGTTCGGGATGGAAGGCTGTCACCAGCTGATTGCCCTCTCTGGCAGCCACTATATGGCCATCCACCTGGGCCAGAATCTCCACTCCATCGCCCACCTCATCTATATAGGGAGCACGGATGAAGGTCATCGGCACCTGGCCCACACCCTTGAGTTCACCTTGGGTGTGGAAGCTTCCCAACTGCCTGCCATAGGCATTTCTCTTGGCCAGGATATCCATGGTGGCCAGATGCTGACGGTCCAGCATGATGAGTCCGGCACAGGTACCCAGCACGGGCAGTCCGCCCCTGATGGCCTCTCTCACCTCTTCCCACATGCCCAGATCGTGCATGATGCGCGTCATGGTGGTACTCTCGCCGCCAGGGATGACGAGTGCCTGCTTGGGCTGATGCCAGTCGGCCAGGTTGCGTATGAGGAATGTCTCCACTCCCATACGCTCCAGCACCTGCTGGTGTTCCTCGAATGCCCCCTGCAGGGCCATTATAGCAATCCTCATTTTCCGCGCTCTGCCATGAGCAGCTCTATTTCCTGCTCGTTGATGCCTACCATTGCTTCACCCAGGTCTTCGCTAAGTTCGGCCAGCATCTTAGGATTGTTGTAGTTGGTCACAGCCTTCACTATAGCCTGTGCACGCTTGGCAGGGTTGCCGCTCTTGAATATTCCGCTACCCACGAAGACGCCCTCTGCACCCAGCTGCATCATCAGTGCAGCATCGGCAGGAGTAGCCACACCACCGGCGGCAAAGTTCACTACGGGCAGCTTGCCATTGTCGTGTACATACTGTACGAGGTCGAAGGGAACCCTCAGCTGCTTGGCTGCCTCATACAGCTCATCAGCGTTCAGACTGGTCAGCCTGCGGATTTCGCTCTGCATCATACGCATGTGACGCACAGCCTGCACCACGTCGCCAGTGCCTGGTTCACCCTTTGTACGAATCATGGTAGCACCCTCATTGATGCGGCGCAAAGCCTCTCCCAGATCCTTGGCACCACACACAAAGGGTACCTGGAACTGCCTCTTGTTGATATGATATACATCATCGGCAGGACTAAGCACCTCGCTCTCGTCGATGTAGTCTATCTCTATAGCCTGCAGAATCTGTGCTTCGGCGAAGTGTCCAATGCGGCACTTGGCCATCACGGGGATGCTCACAGCCTCCTGAATGCCTTTTATCATCTTGGGGTCACTCATGCGGCTCACGCCACCAGCCGCACGTATGTCGGCCGGAATGCGCTCCAAGGCCATCACAGCACATGCGCCAGCCTCCTCGGCGATGCGTGCCTGCTCGGGTGTGGTAACATCCATGATAACTCCGCCCTTGAGCATCTGTGCCAGTTGGCGGTTCAGTGAAGTCCTGTCTTCCATTGTCTTTTCCTCCTGTTTTACTTATCTGTTATTGTCGCTGCAAAAGTCTCTATAAATAAGGAAAGGAGAAAGCCTCACTTCCCTTTCCGTTAAACATTGTTCCTCTTTCTACAATGTTGCTTCCCTGCGGATGCACTTGTATGAAGGTTTCAGCATACATGTGAAAAGGAGTTTGCCTGTTTGCTGAATGGTGCGAGCGGATTGCGATGGGTTGTCATCAGCGCATCCAATATTATTATTTCTTTTTATTTCTTTTTAAAAAAAAGAATATGTTGATGATGATAGGGCGTTGATAATGTTAAAAGATAAGGATAAGTGTTTTTACCCATCTGGCTCCTATGTATTATCCACAGCATTTGGTGTGGTTATCATCAGTATTGACATAGGCTTTACTGCCTCATTCTCTTGCATTTCCAATATTTATTCACGCTATTTATCAACATGGCTGTGTGCAAATGGAAATATGATAACTTTAGCCTCCTACCATGCTTGAAAACTTTCCTCAGCCTGTTGATTTGGCTTTGATAAAATGGTGGCCTTTGTTGATATCTAAATTGGCTCTTTTTCTGATGTTGATAGTGTGGATAACTCCACAATAACTTGCCGAGTTTTCCATAAAGTTATCCACAGGTATTGATAAGTGTTTGTGTGTGAAGGGAAATAATTGGCAATATAGAAAAGAGGTAGTGTGAAGCATCTCACACTACCTCTTCTTGCGGAAGAAATCCTGCATGAGAGTCTTGCACTCCTCTTCGAGCACTCCTGCCTGGAGTTCTGTCTTGGGGTGCAGAGTGTTGGGTGCATAGATGTGGAAACCGCGTTTGTCGTCGGCTGCACCATACACCACGCGGCTTATCTGCGACCATCCCAGTGCACCTGCACACATCGGACAGGGTTCCACAGTGACATACAGTGTGCAGTCTGTCAGATACTTTCCCCCCAGATACTCGGCTGCTGCGGTGATGGCTTGCATCTCGGCATGGGCTGTCACGTCGTGAAGCCGCTCGGTGAGGTTGTGTGCGCGGGCTATGATATGTCCCTTGCAGACGATTACGGCACCGATGGGAATCTCACCCTCATATTCTGCTTTGCGCGCCTCGGCAAGTGCCTGACGCATATACATCTCGTCGTCCTTCATCTCTTTTCATGCTGTGTTGGATGACAAAGTTACGTTTTTTTCCTAATTTTGCAGAATTAAAGTTTAGAGAAATGGCGGAGCATAACGAACTGGGTCGCACTGGCGAGGACGAAGCGGCCGACTATCTGGCGCGTGAGGGCTATCATATAATAGACCGCAACTGGCGCAGCGGACACAAGGAACTCGACATCGTGTGCGAGCGAGACGGTGTGCTTGTCATCGTGGAGGTGAAGACCAGGCGCGATGCACGCTTCGGCAAGCCCGAAGATGCTGTATCGGAGAACAAGATACGCCGCATTGTACTGGCGGCTGATGCCTATGTGAGACTCAACCGCATAGATCTGCCTGTGCGCTTCGACATCATCACGGTGCTGGGCAAGAACCGCCAGCTCAATCACATCATAGATGCTTTCCGTTCACCGGTATGGTACAGATAAAGGAAGATAGTTTGCTGTGGGCCAATAGACTGGGTGCTGTGTGGCCGGAGATGGAGGTGGTGCAACTGGAGAGCACAGCATCTACCAACAACTGGTTGCGTGAAAGACGCACCAAGGCAGCCCGGCGTACCATGTTGGTGACGGCTGATTACCAGACCGCAGGACGCGGTTCGGGCACCAACAGATGGGAGTCAGAAGGGGGCAAGAACCTCATCTTCAGCCTTCAGGTATGCCCTTCGGCACTTCAGGCCAACCGCATGTTTGCTCTCTCCGAAGCCATGTCGCTGGGCGTATGTATGGGCTTGGAACAGTACCTCTCCACGCTCATGCCGGCTGCCGGGAATGCTTTCCGCATCAAGTGGCCCAATGACGTGTATTATGCCAACGGCAAGATATGCGGTATGCTCATCGAGAACGACCTGAAGGGAAAGCAGGTGGAGTGCTCAGTGATGGGAGTGGGTATCAACGTGAACCAGTCCCGTTTCCTCAGCGATGCACCTAACCCCACATCGTTGAGCATCATAGCCGGCCAGGAGATGCAGCGCATAGGGGTATTGGAGAGTGTGCTGAAGTGCTTCCGCAGTTGCCTGCAGATGGTGGAGCAGGGTGATTTTGCCACTCTGCATGCACTCTATCTGAGCCGTGTATATCGCTGGCACGAGTGGCATCAGTTCATTGACCAGGGCGGCACATTCACAGGTATGATAAAGGACATACAGCCCGACGGACATCTTGTACTCACTGACAGCGAAGGTAAAGAACGCAAGTATGCCTTTGGAGAGATAAAGTATATCATTTGACACATTATTTATATATAAAGAGAAAAGCGTATGAAGAAGTTTCACAGAATTCTGCTGAAGCTCTCGGGCGAGAGTCTGATGGGCCAGCAGGGGTATGGAATCGACGTGCAGAGGCTGAAGGAGTATGCCCAGCAGATAAAGGAAATAGCCGACATGGGTGTTCAGATTGGCATCGTAATAGGTGGCGGCAACATCTTTCGCGGACTTAGCGGTGCCGGCAAGGGTTTCGATCGTGTGAAGGGAGACCAGATGGGTATGTGTGCCACTGTAATCAACTCGCTGGCTCTGAGCAGTGCACTCGATGCAGCAGGTCAGAAGAACCGCGTGCTCACCGCCATCCGCATGGAGCCTATAGGCGAATTCTACAGCAAGTGGAAGGCTATAGAGGCTATGGAGCAGGGTCAAGTGGTGATTATGAGTGGCGGCACCGGCAGTCCTTACTTCACCACTGATACAGGTTCTTCACTGCGTGGCATCGAGATAGAAGCCGACGTGATGCTCAAGGGCACCCGCGTGGATGGTATCTATACAGCAGATCCCGAGAAGGACCCCACAGCCACCAAGTTCCACGACATCACCTATCAGGAGGTCATCCAGCGCGGTCTGAAAGTGATGGATATCACTGCCACTGCCATGTGCATGCAGAATGACCTGCCAATCTATGTGTTCAACATGGATATCCTGGGTAATCTGAAGAAGGTAATCGAGGGCGAAGAGATAGGCACACTGGTGCACAACTAATCCACTCTCACCATATTAAAAAACTCACGGAAGCACTTCAACATGCCTGTGGAAAAGAGTTGATAACTCCCCCGCAGCCTGTTGACAACCGCTTCCGTGAGTTTTCTTTTTGCTTCTACTTTGTGTTGTCCGTTTTCTATATACTCAGCACAGACGTACCCTCTGTGAGGGTATTTACATATGTACATATACTTCTATAAATGACTTGTCGGACAACTGTTCACGGTAAATATCTTTATACTTTACATTGGATGATTCTAAAAGCACTACCTTTGTAGGCAATAGTGAACAATATTACGTTTAAGGTCACAAATTTTGATTTTGAATATGAATAGAAACAAGGAAGATATGACAAAAACGAAAGAGGAGAGTGAACTGGTTACAAATAGTGACCAGTTGGTTTTCGCGGACAAAATAGAGTCTCTGATAAAGGTAATCAGAGGACAACAGGTTATGCTTGACCGAGACCTTGCCGCACTTTATAGTGTTGAAGTTAAGCGTCTTAATGAGCAAGTAAAACGTAACATAAAAAGATTTCCTAAGGACTTCATGTTTCAACTGACCAAGGAAGAATGTTTAAGGTCGCAATTTGCGACCTTAAACGAAGGACGTGGGCAACACTTGAAATATATGCCTTATGTATTTACGGAAAACGGAGTTGCTATGCTTAGCAGTGTTTTGCGTTCTGATACTGCTATTGAGGTGAATATTCGCATAATGCGAGCTTTTACATCAATGCGACACTTTCTACAGAATAATGCCGAAGTGTTTCAGCGTCTCTCGACTCTGGAGTACCATCAATTAGAAATGCAACAACACTTTCAGGAGTCCGACAAGCGTATAGAAGAAGTTTTCCGCAGATTGGACGAAGGTAATGCGAAGCCTAAGCAAGGTGTTTTCTACAATGGTCAGATTTATGATGCCTATAATTTCGTTTCCGACTTGATTAAAAGTGCAAAGAAGCGCATTATACTTATCGACAATTATGTAGATGAAACGGTATTGACATTGCTTGATAAAAGAGAAGATGGTGTGTCTGCTTTCATCTATACGCAACAGATTAACCGTCAGTTCCAACTTGACATTGACCGTCATAATGCCCAATATCCACCTATAAATGTTGAAACATTCCGTTTGTCTCACGACCGTTTCCTTTGTATAGACGATGATGTATATCACATAGGAGCGTCCATCAAGGACTTGGGCAAGAAGTGGTTCGGTTTTTCAAGGATGGAGATACTTACACCTGATGAATTGGTGGAACGAATCAACAGAGGGTAGGATGAATCAATAATACATGTAACAAGAATATAACCCAAGAGAGTACTCCTGTTTATATCAATTCTACTGGCAAAAGGAAGAGCCACCTGTGGGAGGCGCATTGGGATTGGCGCCCATCCACAGGTGGCTCTTGTTTTATCCTTTAACTGTTTGGCTGACGGTCAGCACATGGGTGATGTCACTTCACCTCCACCTTGAGGTCGGTGATGGTGCTGTTGAACTGTCCGGCCTTACGCAGGGGGAATATCAGTGTGCGCTGGTATGAGATGTAGTCGTTTGGCTCATACACCTCGGGTACAAACACGTCGGCACCCTTCACCTGGTAGTTTGCCTTGTTCTGAGGACGTATGATGTAGAGGGGCTTGGGACCCAGTTCCTCTCTCACCTTACCATCCACCAGCAGACGAGTCATCCTGTTGTTACCCTCCACGGTGAGAGTATGCTTCTCGTTGGCAGGAATGCGGTAGTTGAATGTATTGAGGTAGCCGTCGCGCTCGAAGCCCAGTTTGCCCTGACGGGGATCAGAGAGATACACCACTGCATTCTCGGAGCGGAAGAGTTCGGTGCCCTTTGCCTCCTGCTTGCCATCGATGGTGAAGGTAACGGCATAGTCATATCCTATCTCCTCGGCATCCAGCTGGTCGCCGGGCTTCACAGTGCTCTTCTGCAGCACCACGCTGCCCTTCTTGCCCAGTCGGCCCAATTCGTTCACGCCGGGAGCTTCGCTCAGGTTCTTGCGCAGCTGGTCATATTCGGCATAGCTGAGGGTAGTCTTCTTGCCGGTCCAGCACTTGGTGGAGATGGTCTGCAGCGCTGGGAAGGTGCGGTGATGTATGTCCTTGGTGCTGATACCGTTGCCTGCCACATCGTTCCACACGGCAAACATGCCGCCTTCGATGCAGGGGTCATTCTCCTCCAGGGTAACACGACCCATCACGGCAGGTGTCCAGTGCTCGTACAGATACTGGCAGTTGAGGTAGTCGTAGTAGTATCCGGCAGCGGGCACGATGTAGGTGTAGCCGTCGGGAATGGCTATCAGTTGGTAACCCTCCTTCTTCATGTCGGCAGGGTTGGCATAGTCACATGACCACATGTGCATGAGCACATTCTCCTTCTTGACGGGTGTTTCGCCCTTGGCATGTGTCAGTGAACCCCACAGAACGGCCTGCTTGCCGAAGCTCTCCACGTAGCGGATGTAGCGGTCGGTATATTCGCGGAACTTCTCCACCACTTCCTTCTTGGCATTAGAGTACTCGTCGGTGCCGATGTGCACGCGTGGACCGCGGAACACAGGCTCCTTGCCACCGAGATATTCCTTCCAGAGATTGTCCATGAAGGTATATACTTCGGGGTTGAAGAGGTCAAAGTGATCCATTCCATAGTCCTTGCTGGCCAGCTCTGGCTTGTACTGTGTGAAGGCCAAGACGTGTGCGGGAGCATCTATCTCGGGTATGATATCCACTCCGTACTCCTCAGCCAGCTTCTGGAACTCTATAAACTCCTTCTTGGTATAGGCGCCGTCCTTGGAGGTCAGGCCGGGATAAGTGTCACACTCAAGGCGGAAGCCCGACTGAGTCTTGCTCCAGTCATCGCCGAAGAACTTGCGGAAACCGCAGTCGTTGAGGTGCACCTGCAGTGTGTTCATCTTATAGTAAGACATCACCTTGGCCAGATTGCGCAGGTAAGAGATGGGGATGTACTTGCGTCCGCAGTCGATCATGAAACCGCGCATACGGTAATCGGGCTTGTCGGTGATGATGCCCTTGGGCAGTCCCTTGCCCTCTGCCTGCTCGTTGATTTGCAGCAGTGTGCGTGTAGCCCACATGACACCCTGGGTGGTGGGAGCTGTGAGGGTCACATTGGCAGCGATGTTGATGCGGTAACCCTCCTGGCCGAGAGTCTTGTCGCCCTTGAGTGCAAGCACGATATCGCCGGCTTTTGGCGAACCGCTCACGATGCTGAGAGCCTTGCCGGTCATCTGTTCGTAGTCAGATGCCAGAGTCTGTGCCACTCCGCGCAGCTTGTTGCTCTTCACTATCAGTCGGCCAGAGAGGGCGGTGTGGCCCTCTGCGCCCTTCCATTCTTTAAGTTCAGGCACCACGAAAGGCTTGGGATTGACCTCTGCCCAGAGTGCTCCTGTGCACATGATGGCTGTCAGTGCCAGCGTCATCATTCTCTTTACGGTAAAAGGATTGTTCATTACTTTACTTGTTTTGTATTTATAATAGTGTTGCTTGATTGTGCTTGTTGTCGTGGGTGGATGTGGTCCTGTGCTTCACGCATTGCCTGTCACCGAGCGCAGAAGCCTGAGGTTGTCATCCTCTCCAGCCACCCACAGGATGTCTCCAGCCTCGAAGATGCGCTGCGGCTCCACGATGGTCAGTTCGCCATTGACCATTTCCCTGCCTATCACCATGCATGAATATCGGGTGCGGAAGTTGGTTCCGGCCAGTGTCTGGCCACACAGCTCGCTGGCTGCATCCAGCTGCAGGCGCTGGAGCGAGAGCCTGTTGTGAGGCATGTCGGTACCATCGGCGGCATACACTTCGCTCTGCAGTCGGCTTTGCAGTCGGCCTATCGATTCGTCGTCGGCTGCCACCTCCACGATGTCGCCGGGGTAGATGCAGTTGGCAGCGCTGGGAATGTTGATGCGCAAACGGCCTCTGATGAGCGCCACTATATTGATGTGCTCGCTGCTTCCCAGGTTGAGTTCGGCCAGCGTTCTGCCACCCCAGCGCGTGTTGAGCGGCACCTCCACCCGCGCAATGTGCAGATCTTGTCCCATGAGCCTTCTGCTGTAGTCTGCTCCGCTCACTATCTCGCGGCTCTTGAGGTTCTGCATGAAGGTTCGCTCCAGCTTGATACTGAGCCATTTGACCCATCGGCTGGCCAGCATGAGCAGCATGAGAGCCGCACTGGCCGCTATGTGCCACACCCACCAGTAGGGTGAGAGGAAATTGAGAATATAGTAGATGACCGAACATCCCACGCTGAACCTCAGCACGGCCACTATTGCGAAGAAGAATACATGCACCTTGCCGGCACTGTGTATTTCCTTGGCATAAGCCGAGTGGCTGCGTCGCATGACGATTGGACGCACGCATGGAGCCACCAGGAGCAGGGTGATGAGCCCGCACACGATGTTTCCCGGCCAGTGGGTGAGCAGATGACGGGCCAGAGGCAGCAGGCTGGCAAAGCTGAAGAGGATAAATGCCACACAGAGTGTAAGGTAGGCACCTGTCTGCAGAAGCACAGCACGAATGTACCCCTTCCATGCTGCTCCCACGCCCGTAAGCACCGGGATGGCACCGCGCATGCTGCGCTGGCGCTCATGGATGCGTTCTGTCATGCTCTGGGGAAGCAGTTTCTGCACCCAACGGTATGCTGGGTCGGCCAGACGGATGATATATGGAGTGAGGAATGTGGTGAGTATGCTCACTGCCACAACCACGGGATAAAGGAACTTGCTGGTCACATGCAGGCTTTGTCCCAATGCGGCTATAATGAATGCAAACTCACCTATCTGCACCAGCGAAAAGCCGCTCTGGATGGAGTTGTGCAGCGAGTTTCCGGTCACAAGGAAACTCAGACTGCCAAATACCATCTGCCCCAGAGTGACGGCCAGCGAGATGACCAGAATGGGCCACCAGTACTGTATGAGTACCGAAGGGTCAACCATCATGCCCACTGACACAAAGAATACAGCTCCGAAGAGGTCTTTCAGCGGCGATATGGTGTGCTCGATGCGCTCTGCCTCGATGGTCTCCGACAGGATGCTGCCCATCATGAAGGCTCCGAAAGCTGCGCTGTAGCCCACTCCCGCTGCTATGACCACCATCAGGAAGCACAGTCCCACACACACCACCACCAGTGTTTCGGCATTGATGTATTTGCGTGCCCGACGCAGGATGACGGGCACCAGCCACACACCCACTATGAACCAGAGGATGAGGAAGAAGCCCAACTTGAGTATGCTGCCCATTATCTGGTCGCCATCCACACCATGACTAATGGCCATGGTGCTCAGTATGACCATCAGCAGAATGCCCAGAATATCCTCGAGGATAAGCACTGAGAGCACTGTGGAAGCGAACTTCTTGTTGCTCAGACCGAGGTCGCCAAAGGCCTTGTAGATGATAGTGGTACTGCTCATGGCCAGCATACCGCCCAGGAACAGGCGGTCCATACTGCCCCACCCAAAGCTATAGCCCACCGCACTGCCCACGCTTATCATGCAAGCCATGACGAGCAGAGCCGATGCGATAGGCTTTATGCCCATCTTCACAATCTTCTTGAAGGAGAATTCCAGCCCGAGGGCAAACATCATGAAGATGACTCCTATCTGGCTCCAGTCCTCCAGGCTGCCCAGGTTGGATACCGATGGGGTATAAGGCATGTGTGGTCCGGCCAGGAAGCCGGCCACTATGTAGCCCAACACCAGAGGCTGGTGCAACCGCTTGAAGACGATTGTGACAGCACTCGCAACTATCAGTATGTAGGCGAGGTCGCTTACCAGAGTGGGTAACTCTCCCATTTGACTTGTCTCTCTCTCTTGTCTTGGTTAAACAATATGATGTGCTGCCCTTCTCTCAGGAGCACTTTTCTTTTCTCAATGCAGTTCCTTCTTGTTTCTCCGCTTGTCGCTCAGCAGGAAGAGTCCTGCCAGCAGTGTGCCGCTTATACTGTGATAGGCACAGCTCAGGGCACATGGTACGAGGCTCAGTGCAGCCATTGGATTGGCAGCTATCAGTGCAGGTGTAGCCATGAAGTTGCGTGACAACACAGTGGCCATACCGGCATTCTGCATGCCAACTTCGATGCTGAGTGTGCGCTTCTTGGCAGTACTGAAGCCACACAGAGTGCCTACGCTATAGCCCAGCAGGTATCCAAGTCCGTTGTGCAGGAACACTACGCTGAGCGTGAGAAGCACCAGTTGCAGGCCGTTCTGCAGCAAGAGTGGATGCACCGAGAATATCACACCGCCCACGATGAGTGCGAGGCAGATGACACTCAAGCCAGGCATCACGCGCTGCAAGTCCTGAAACACAGCCTTCTTGCCCAGCATATAGTTGAATGCACAACCCATGCACACCGGGATGAGGGTAACTACCAGGATATTCTGAAACATTCCCCAGGCATTCACCTCGATGCTTGTTCCTGCCAGCCAATACACCAGCATGGGTGTGACAAAAGGTGCCAGCAGCGTGCTCACTGTGGTCATTCCTACACTGTAGGCTACATCGCCATGGCACAGAAAGCTCATGATGTTGCTGCTTACGCCACCCGGACAGCATCCCACAAGAATAAGCCCGGCTGCCATAAAGGGATTTAGCCCGAACAGCTGACTCAGTCCCCATGCCAGCAGAGGCATGATGGTGTATTGTGCAATGGCACCTATGCAGATGTCCAGAGGACGCTGCATGAGGATGCGGAAGTCATTGGTGCTGAGTGTGCAGCCCATTGTGAGCATGATGAGTCCAAGTATGACGCTCGCCACATTGCCGCTCTGTACCCATCCGAATAGTTCTGGCTTCCACATAGCCACTATGGCTGTCAGGATGACGAAAGGCGATGTGTAGTTGGCCAGCAGTGCGCTGATCCGTTTCAGTAGTTCCATTGGCTTTTGTCTTGATGCTGTATTACAGTCCCAGTTTGGCTGATATATCCAGCATGCGCTGTATGGGTTTCACAGCCTCGCGTGCTATTTCGGGATCCACTTCAACCTTCGGCCATTCATACTTCAGGCAGTTGTAGAGTTTCTCCATGGTTATCAGCTTCATGTAGTTGCACTCATTACAGGCACATGTGCTGTCGCTGGGAGGTGCGGGGATGAAGGTCTTCTGGGGGCAGGCTTTCTGCATCTCGTGCAGTATGCCGCTCTCGGTGGCCACTATGAATTCGGTGGCAGCATCGGCGATGCTATATTTGAGCAGCGCGGCAGTAGAGCCCACCTTGTCGGCCACCTTCACCACCGGACCTTTGCACTCGGGATGCACCAGTATCTTGGCACCTGGATGCTCCTTCTTCAGCTCCAGTATCTTCTCCAGCGAGAACTTCTCGTGCACGTGGCAGGCACCGTTCCACAGCACCATGTTGCGGCCGGTGATGCTGTTGATGTAGCCTCCCAAGTTCTGGTCAGGACCGAAGATGATCTTCTCGTCCTTGGGAAAACTCTCCACTATCTGCCTTGCGTTGCCGCTGGTAACCACCACATCGGTCAGAGCCTTGGTGGCGGCAGTGGTGTTGACATAGCTTATCACGGTGTGGCCGGGATGCTCCTTGACAAACTTGCTGAAGCTATCCACGGGGCAGCTTTCTGCCAGCGAGCACTTCGCATTGAGGTCGGGCACCAGCACCATTTTGTCGGGACAGAGAATCTTGTTGGTCTCTCCCATGAAGTGAACACCGCACATCACGATGATGTCTGCATCAGTCTGGGCAGCCTTCTGTGCCAAAGCCAGGCTGTCACCCACAAAGTCGGCTATATCCTGTATGTCGCCCTGGGTGTAGTAATGCGCCATGATGACTGCGTTCTTCTCCTTGCACATGCGGCGAATCTCAGCTTTCAGGTCTGTTCCTGCGGGTATGGGCTCATCGGCGTAACCCTTCTCCTGCCATTTAGAGTTGTCCATATTATTATATTCAGTTAAATCTCATATTAAAGAGAGAGTATATGATGATGATAGGCAGTGGATAGTGTGCATAATGCCAGTCGGCTGCACGGCTGCTGCCAGCGCGCTTCCCGAGGTTATCAACACGGCTTCCCAGGGTTATCAACACTGTTGTGCCCGGTTATCCACATAGTCATCAACGGTTTTCCTCTCTATGTTCTAAATATTTAGTTAACGCATTGCGTGAAATTATCAACAGCTTTGTGTCAATGTGCAAATATAATAACTTTTGCCCGAACAGGCTTTTCCTTTGGGTTAAAAATAACTTTTCCTTGGACTTGTTGACAGCATTTCCATGCTTGTGCATAATGCTTGGCCGGGTAGTGGGATTGTTCTTGCGCCTGTGGATAAGTGCTCTGTTATCAACACCCCGGTGTGAATACTTGGACCGAGAAATGTTTTGTCCTCGTTTTTTCTATCTTTCTCTGCCTGTTTTGACGGTTCTTCTGCGCAATGGATATTGTGCCGGCTTGCTCCCGTGAGCCGATTTCCGGGTCAATATAAGTATTCCTGCAATGATTTTATCGTACCTTTGTAGGGTGCTCCAAGCACGCTGGCGGGGGCGGCTGATGCTGGTTTGCCGGGAAAGCCGCTTCGCTGACAAACGGACAGAAGATTATAAAGGGCTATATATAATATGAGAAAACTGAAGGTGACAGAGATGCAGCGCATGAATGTGGATGACTTCCATTCGGCCAGCAAGTTTCCTCTGGTGGTGGTGCTTGACCATGTGAGGAGCCTCTACAACGTGGGCAGCATGTTCCGCACAGCCGATGCGTTCCGCCTCTCGGGCTTGTGCCTGTGCGGCATCACCGCCACTCCACCCCATGTGGAGATACACAAGACGGCGCTGGGAGCCGAGGAGAGTGTGGATTGGAAATACTTCGAGCGCACCGAGGATGCTGTCAAGTGGCTGCACGAACAAGGCTACCGCGTGCTGGCTGTGGAGCAGTGTGAGGGAAGTACCATGCTTCAGGACTTCCAGGCAGAACCCAACGTCAAGTATGCCATAGTGATGGGCAATGAGGTGAAGGGTGTACAGCAGCAGGTGGTGGATATGTGCGACGGCTGTCTGGAGATACCGCAGTTCGGCACCAAGCACAGCATGAACGTGAGCGTAACGGCCGGAATGGTCATCTGGACTATATTTGCCCGCTCTCTACCTGGTGCACAACCCGCTCGATGAGACGGTCATCGGTCTCGGGCTTATACTCTTTCTTCAGGCTTGCACGGAACGTCCAGGCAAACACCTGATAGAATGCAGCCTTGGCTGGACCGAAGAACGCCTTCACTATCTCGTAGCTTGACTGGTTGCACTCACGGTCAACCAGCTTGATGAGGAGTTTGCCCTGCGAGTAGGTCAACTTCTTCATCTCGGGCGTGTAGGTATTCTTGATTTCCTTCTCCACTGCCTTCATGTGCTCCTCCTTGCTCTTCTTGTCGGGCAACTGTTCGAGCACCTGATAGGTTTCCGAAATCATGAGATTGACCTTCTGGGCCAGTGGAAGCACGCGCTTGACGTTATACACAAGCCTGTTGTACTGCCTGCGCTGCTTCTCGCTCTTGAACTGGATGGGAGGATATACCCATATCTCGGGCAAGAGATAGCACCACATCGTGTCGCCACGCTCCACTATGGGTTTGGGATAACGGTATATCTGATTCTTGAGTTTATAGCCGAAGGTTTCGGGTCCACCCAGAGTCGTCACGTCATCCACATCCTCTTGTGCCCACATGCACGTGGCCGACAGGAGCAGCGCAGCTATGAAAACAATCCTTTTCATACTATTTATGTGCAAAAATACAAAGATTTACGTTAGCGTGTAACAGTGGAGCACAAAAAAGCGAATCGTTATAATTGTTTAGGTAAAGTTAGCACTATTTACGCTTTTACCCCTAACTTTGCCCTCCGTAAGCAGGAATCGCATCCTGTATGGAAACATTGAGAAGTAAAGTTATGAGCACTGTCATCTATCCTTCACCTGTCTTCGGCCCCATCCACAGCCGTCGTCTGGGCATATCGCTGGGTATCAACCTCCTGCCGCATGGAGGCAAACTATGCAGTTTCGACTGCGTCTATTGTGAGTGTGGATTCAACAAGGACCACCGCACGCACAATGCCTTGCCCGCCATAGATGAAGTGGAGCAGGCGCTCAGGAGCAAACTGGCCGAGATGCGCCAACAGGGAGTGACACCCGACGTGCTCACTTTCGCCGGCAATGGGGAGCCTACGCTCAATCCCCAGTTTCCCGCTATCGTCCGCCGTGTGAAGATGGTGCGCGATGAATGTTGCCCGACTGCCAAGATGAGCATACTGAGCAATGCCACCCAGATAAGCCGCCCCGAGGTGAGGGAGGCACTGATGCTCTTTGACAACAACATACTGAAGCTGGATACCGTAAGCAGCGCTTATATAAATAAGGTAGATCGCCCGCAGGGGCATTACAGTGTGGAGGAGCAGGTGGAGCAGCTGGCTGCCTTCGATGGCCATTGCATCATACAGACCATGTTTATGGGCGGAACTCTTGACGGCGAACCCATCGACAATACCGGCGAAGACTACATACAGCCCTATCTGAGCGCCCTGCAGCGCATTAGTCCACGTCAAGTGATGATATATACCATTGACCGCGAAACGCCTGCCAGCGGGCTGCAGAAGACACCTGCAGCGGTGCTCGATGCCATAGGAGAGCGCATCCGTGCACTGGGCATCCCCTGTTCGGTGAGTTACTGAGCAGGTTTCCTTGTGGACAGTGGTAGGGAAGGCGAAAAAACGAAGCAAGGTTACTTGGCCAAGTAATACTGGATACTTGCCCGTTTATCCTTGGATACATTGCCAAGTATCCAGTATTACTTTTTGGGGGCAGTTTCTGGCAATGGGACGAGGAGTGCGTAAGGTTGGCCTTCACACTTGGCTTTCTGCTTGCGGAAGGCGTTTTTCTTTAGCCCACCCTGTTCCGTAGGCATCCCAGTTCTGAGGGGGATGCTCAGCCAAAGAAATCTTCTGCCAATGAGAGGGGAAGAATGTTTCCCTCAATCTCAAGCAGGCGCTGTTTGGCCATAAGGCCACCTGCATAGCCCGTGAGCGACTGGTCCTTGCCAATGACACGGTGGCATGGGAGGAAGATGTTCAGAGGATTGGTTGCTATGACTCGGGCTACTTCCCTCACAGGGGCGCTGGCTCTCAGGCGTTGGGCAATGGTGCTGTAGGAGACGGTTTGTCCGTATGGTATCTCCTGCAATGCTTCCCACGTGCGCCACTGGGATTTGCTGCCTGACATGAGAAAGGGAATTGTGAACTTGGTGCGTGTGCCTTTGAAATACTCGTCAAGTTGCTCTTTGGCCGTCGTAAGCAGGCTGGTGGGCTGCTCCAGCGTCTCTCTGTCAAACCATCTGAGAGTGCGCTCCATCACTTTCTTGCCGGCGGGTGTTTCGCTCCAGACGCATAGACAGATACGGTCGTAAGTCTGCCCCAGGGTGAGGAGTCCGCATGGCGACTGGTAGGACTGAAGATACAGGAAATGCTCAGATGTCTCGGTCATATTCTGTAGTATTTTTCCATTGTCCTCACTTGATGATGACAATGCGTGTGACTATGGCATTCTTGCCCGCTGCATTGTTGGCCACCACGTGATAAACGCCCGATGCTACGCGCTTTCCCTGCTTATTGCAGCCGTTCCAAGTGAATGTGCCGCCGGCTGATGTGCCGCTCCACACCAGTTGTCCGCTGCTTGAGAGTATCTTCACTTCAGAGTCACGTGTCAATCCGCGCACGGCTATCGGGCCGGTGTAGTCGGCTGTCACGGGATTGGGAACCACCAGCACATCATCGGCATCCATCTTGTCGGCACCCTCGGTGGCATCTGCCACGTAGCTGCAAAGCCCCTTGTCGGTGGCTATCATCACCATGCCGGTGGTGGGATGCACGGCCAGAGACTGTATGCTATTGCTCAATATGGGCGAATCATCGGTAGTGAAGTGGTGCAGCATCTCCTGTCCGTCGGCGCTGATGAGATAGAGCCCGTCGTCGTGTGTGCCTATCCACTTGCGGTTGGCACCGTCTGTGGCGATGCAACTGATGCTCACTCCATTGAGCAGATAGTCGGCCAGCCCGCTTCCGTCATTGCGGTTTATCTTGATTTGCTCGTAGTGGAAATCATTGTCGAAGAACTTTGTGGGGTCGGGGATGACGAAGAGCCCCAGGCTTGTACCCGCCCATACAGCTCCGTCGAGGTCTTCACACAGACAGTAGAATTCCTCTGGAATGTAGCTGGTATTGTCTTGATTGACGATATTGCGGCGTAGCATGTGCTTGTCATCAGCCCTGTTGTCGAGGGTCTGGTTATAGTCCAGACAGAAGAACCCTCGCTTGTCCAGCCTTCGGCTCACCATCATCACCAGTCCGCTGGAGTGCATGAGATAGTCGTCGCAGAGTGATGCATCGGCTATTTCAGAATAGTAAAGTCCCTTCCAAGTGCCGTTTGGTTTGCGTATTCGTATGATGGTGTCGGTCTGGCTACAGAGCATCCACAGGTTGCGCTCCTGGTCGAAGGTGAGTCCGCTGCACGACACGAAGTTGTAGTAACTCTTGTTGTCGGGCAGGATACTGCTCAAGGGGGAGTTGTCGGAGTGGTATAGGTGCACAAACTTACCGTCCTTGTATTCACACAGACCGCTGCGGTAGGGGCTGGCGAAGTGGTGTGCGGGGTCGTCGGGATCCTGCACCAGATTGGTGGTATTGTACAGTCGGAAGTTGGTGTAGCCCTCTGGTGCAGCCTCCATCTCCTGCATGTTGGTCCACTTGTTGTCCTCCAGATACATGGCTGTAGCGGGATGGTAGTCGCTGCCCACGGTGTTGGTTCCTCCTGCCACCAGCAACCGGTCGCCCGCCCAACTGATTCTGTAGGCAAGGTCATTCTTGGGGCTGTTGGGCTGGATGGGGCCGTCCGACGGCACGAATTGCCCTTCCTTGAGCGTATAGGCACGCAGTCCCTTTTCACCCTCGCTTGCCCAGAAGGTGCCGTTGGCGTATGAGGCATCCTGCCAGGCATTGTTTGCCTTCACGGTAGTCACCTTGCCGGTGTTCTGGCAGAAGTTTATCTGCTGGCTGTTGCCCCACACGAGTGTGCCTCCTGTGAGGTTCATGAAGGTGAAGTTGCCGCTTGAGTAGAGAGTGGTTCTGCCCTCGGGTGAGAGGCTGTAGAGGTTTACATTGGCACGGGCGATGATTTCGTTGCCCATCGCAATGAGCTGCTTGAAGTTGCCTCCTGCGGTGGTTGTCCACTTCGACTTGTCCTGCAGGTTGTCGGAAAGCTTTCCGCGCAGCACCCCCTGTGCGGTGGCTGCATAGATGGAGCCATTGAGCAGGGTGACCGACTGCACGTTCTGGTCCAGCATATAGGTGTTTCTGAATACCCCTTCCTGCATATCCACCTCCACCACACCGAAGCTCATGGCCAGATAAGCCATTTTGCCCTCCACGCACAGTCCGTTGAGGGTCTTCGATGTCATGCTCTTGTCGCGCAGTGCACTGAGGTTCAGCACCTCGCCAGCCGAGTTCATGAGGTCGATGTTGCAGTCGTCATAGGCAATGATGAGACGTTTCGCGGCAGTCGAATAGGCTATCTGGCTCACCTTTATACCATTGAGCTGCGTGAGGCAGTCGAATGTGCGCACCTCGGAATCGCCGGTGCTGTAGGCCAGCAGGTTGCCGTCGGTGAGCGAGTAGATGATGTCGCCAGCCACCACATTGCGTGTGGCGTTCCAGTAGCTGGGATATACATTCCAGGTGCCTATCTGCTGTGCCATTGCCTGCATTGGGCTCAGGATGGCGAGCAAGGCTGTGAGGGCCAATAGTGCCAGTGAAATCCTTCTCATCATGGTGTATGCTTTTTAGGCTTGTTCAGACAGGAAGCGTGCCAGTTGGGCAATGGCTCTTCCGCGATGGCTGATGGCGTTCTTGGCCTTCATGTCCATCTGGGCAAAGGCCAGCCCGCCTGCTTCATCGGGTGCAAATACGGGGTCGTAGCCGAACCCTTCCTGCCCTATCTGTTCGCGCAAAATCTCTCCCTTGACAATGCCATGGAACAGATGTTCCTCACCATTGAGGCTGAGGGCTACAGCGGTGTGGAATTGGGCACGGCGTGAAGTGGCCTGCTCCAGCTTGTCCAGCAGGCAGCGTATGTTGGCTTGGGCATCATGGCTCTTGCCGTAACCGTTCATCATGCCGAAGCGTGCTGTATATACTCCGGGTGCACCATCCAGTGCCTCCACCTCCAGGCCGGTATCATCGGCAAAGCAGTCGATGCCGTAATGCTCCTTCACGTAGCGCATCTTCTGCAAGGCATTGCCTTCCAGCGTGTCGGCTGTCTCGGGGATATCCTCGTGGCAACCGATTTCGGCAAGCGAGCATATCTCGTACTTGCCCTCGAGCATCTGTCTCACCTCATGCAGCTTGTCGGCATTGTTGGTGGCCATAACCAGTTTCTTCATGCTTACTTCTTTATTGTGTCGAATCCCTCACCGAACACACCTTCCACGTTGCTCATCGATACAAAGGCGTTGCCATCAATCTGCTTGATGAGGGAGAATATCTGGCGACTCTCATATTTCTTGGCCAGGATGAGCAGCACCTGGCGCTTCTCCTTGGTGTAGAAGCCTTCGCCATAGAGTACGGTCACACCTCTGTCGAGCCGCACATTGATTTCATGGGCTATCTCATCCGGCTTGCTGCTCACGATGATGAACTGTACACTCTGCCTGGCACCATTGATGACGAAGTCGAGGAAGTTCATACTGATGAACATCGTAAGGTAACCCACCACCATGATTTCCAGGTTGCGGAACAGCAGATAGCTGCCTGCGATGATTATCACATCGATGAAGAGGAGCAGTCGTCCCAGCGAGATATTGCGGTACTTGTTGATACTGCTGGCGATGATATCAGTTCCCCCGGTGCTTCCTCCTGCCATGAATACGATGGCGAGGCCCAATCCTTCCATGATGCCACCGATTACGCATGCCATGAACTTCTGGTCGCCTATGATGTGGGCAAGCTGTTCCTTGCCGTCGGGACCGATGGTTGTGATGTAGCTCTGCATAATCTCTATGAAGAAGGAGATGACAAACGTGGCTATCAGAGTCCTCACCATGTAGCGCCATCCCATAATGCGTCCGGCCAGCAAGATGAGTACGCCGTTGACACAAAAGTAGGTATAGTTGGGATGAATGCCCATCAGATAGTAGATGATTGTCGATACGCCGCTCAGTCCGCCAGTGATAATCTGGTAGGGAAGCAGGAAGCATGTGTAACCCACCGTGTATATGAAGATGCCAAGAATTATCTGGGCATAGTCACGTAGCAGGTTGCGGGGATTCTCTCCCAATAGTTTCGTTGCCGTCATATAACTTTCTTTTTATCTGCTTATATATATGAATAATGTATGCCTTTGGGCTTTCTTGCTGCCAGTGGTCGGCTGCCGGAGGCCGCTCAATCGGACTTCATTGCTGCCGCAGCAGGCTTTCAGAGGTTGCTCAGCCTCTTTGCTTATGCCTTGATGACATTGAAGCCGTTGCCATATACACCTTCGGCCCGGCTTTGCGATACAAAGGCGCAGGGGTCTATCTCCTGTATCATGCGCAGGATATCCACCTGTTCCGACTTGTGCACAATGGTGATAAGCACCTTTATCTCCTGATGACTGTAGTAACCCTCACCGTTGATGACGGTCACAGAGTGTACTGTCTCGCTCACTATGCGGTCGCATATCTCCTTGCTCTTGCAGGTGAAGATGATGAACTGGGTATCTTGCCGGGTGCTGTTGACCAGCAGGTCGAGTGCATAAGTATATACAGCCAGGGTCACATAGCCGAATACCACCATCCGCCAATCGTGGAAGATGGGCCAGCAGGAACCGATGACCACCAGGTCAAGATAGAGCAGCACTCGGCCCAAAGACACATTGCGGTACTTGTTGATAAGCGCTGCTATCACGTCCCATCCTCCTGTGCTGCCTCCGGCAAGGAATACGATGCCGATGCCCAAGCCGTTGAGAACGGCTCCCAAGACGCATGCCATCGAATCCTGACCCTCGCCCAGAATCTGGATGAGTTGTCCTTGGTCATCGGTCACCATGCTTTGTCCCAGGCTCAGGAAGGTGGAGAGGGCCACCACAGCATAGGCTGTCTTGAGCACGAACTTCCATCCCAATGGCTTGAAGGCTATGGTGAGCAGTACGCTGTTGACCAGTAGCAGACCTATGCTGATGGGGAAGCCGGTCACATAATATATGATGGCGAGCAGACCTGCCATACCTCCGGTGGTGATATGATAAGGCAGCAGGAAGGCAGCCCATCCTAATGAATAGATGGCCATACCCAGGTTGATGGACATGAAATCCTTGAAGAATTCCCAGGCGCGCAGTCTCTTGTTGCTCATTGCAGTATATGGCGTTGTTTTATGCTTGTGGCTTGATGACTATGTTCACAATGCGTCCGGGGATGGCGATGGTCTTCACCACCTGCATGCCATCGAGGTACTTCTGTGCTTCGGGAGCGCTGGTGGCCATAGCTACCATCTCTTCGGGAGTGGCGCTGGCAGAGAATTCCATGGCGAAACGTACCTTGCCGTTGAACTGCACGCCCAGTCGCACGCTGCTCTCAACCAGATACTTCTCCTCGAACACAGGCCACTGTGCGTCACAGATGCTTGTTGTGTGGCCCATAGCTTCCCACAGCTCCTCGGCTATATGCGGGGCAAAAGGAGCGAGGAGCACGGTGAAGGGCTCCAGGATGGCGCGTGCATGGCACTTCTGCTGGCTCAGCTCGTTGCATGCCACCATGAAGGCTGATATGCTGGTGTTGTATGAGAACTCCTCTATATCGGTGCTCACCTTCTTGATCAGCTTGTGCAGGCTCTTGAGGTTGTCGGCTGTAGGCTCGCTGTCATCGGCCTGCAGTGCTCCGTCCTTGCTCCAGAAGAGCGACCAGAACTTCTTCAGGAAGCGGTGGCAACCGTCGATGCCGTTGGTATCCCAGGGCTTTGACTGCTCCACCGGACCCAGGAACATCTCATAGAGACGCAGGGTGTCGGCACCGAACTTATCCACTATCATGTCGGGGTTGACCACGTTGAACATGCTCTTCGACATCTTCTCGATGGCCCAGCCACACACATACTTGCCGTCCTCAAGCACGAACTCGGCCGTTGCATATTCGGGTCGCCAGGCACGGAAAGCTTCTGTGTCGAGGATGTCATTCTTCACGATGTTGACATCTACGTGTATGGGAGTGGTGTCGTACTGGTCCTTCAGACCCAGAGATACGAACTTGTTGGTGTCCTTGATGCGATATACAAAGTTGGAGCGACCCTGTATCATGCCTTGGTTAACCAGTTTCTGGAACGGTTCTTCCTTGCAGGAAACGCCCAGGTCGAAGAGGAATTTGTTCCAGAAGCGGCTATAGATGAGGTGACCGGTAGCATGCTCGCTGCCACCCACATACAGATCTACGTTCTGCCAGTATTCATCGGCCTCCTTGCCAACGAGTGCCTGGCTGTTGTGAGGATCCATGTAGCGCAGGTAGTAGGCTGATGAACCGGCAAAGCCCGGCATGGTATAGAGCTCGATGGGGAACACTGTCTGGTCATCCACCAGCGCCTTATCTACTATCTTGCGCTGCTTCTCGTCCCATGCCCACATCTGTGCATGGCCCAAGGGAGGTTCGCCCGTCTCGGTGGGCAGGAAGTTCTCCACCTGAGGCAACTCCACTGGCAGGCAGTCCTCTGGTATCATCTGAGGCATTCCGTGCTTGTAATAAACGGGGAACGGTTCGCCCCAGTAGCGCTGACGGCTGAAGATGGCATCGCGCAGACGGAAGTTTACCTTCACCCTTCCCAGCTGGTGGCTCTCGACGTACTCCTTGGTGGCTGCTATGGCCTGCTTCACTGTCAGTCCGTTCAGAACCAGATCGCAGTAAGGAGTCTTTCCCTCGGCAGGGCTGTTGCACACGATTCCCTCCTTGGCGTCATAACTCTCCTCGCTCACGTCGGCACCCTCTATCAGGGGTATGATGGGGAGGTTGAAGTGGCGTGCAAAGGCATAGTCGCGGCTGTCATGGGCTGGTACGGCCATGATGGCACCAGTACCATATCCTGCCAGCACGTACTCACTTATCCATATGGGATTACGCTCGCCGGTGAAGGGATTGATGGCATAGGAACCCGAGAACACACCTGTCACGCGGTGGTCAATCTGCCTCTCGCGCTCGGTACGGCCCTTCACGTAGGCCAGATACTGCTCCACCTCGGCCTTCTGAGCGTCGGTGGTGAGCTTCTGCACCAGTTCGCTCTCGGGTGCCAGAACCATGAAGGTTACACCGAACATGGTGTCGGCACGTGTGGTGAAGATGGTAAACTTTTCGTCTGTATCGGCTATCTGGAACTCCACCTCAGCGCCTTCGCTGCGTCCTATCCAGTTCTTCTGTGTCTCCTTGATAGAGTCGCTCCATTCGATGGTGTCCAGTCCGTCGAGCAACCTTTGTGCGTAGGCGCTCACTCTCAGGCACCATTGGCGCATCTTCTTCTGCTCCACGGGGTAGCCTCCACGCACGCTCACTCCCTCTACCACCTCGTCGTTGGCCAGCACGGTACCCAGTTTGGGGCACCAGTTCACCATGGTCTCACCCATGAAGGCAATGCGGTAGTTCATCAGAGTCTGGCTCTTCTCCTGCTCGCTCATGGCGTTCCACTCCTGGGCGGTGAAGGTCAGTTCCTCGCTGCATGCAGCGTGCAGTCCCTCGGTACCGTGCTTCTCCAGGTGCTCTATGAGCTTCTCGATGGGCTGTGCTTTCTGGCATGATGTGCAGAAGAACGAGCCGAACATCTTCTGGAAAGCCCATTGTGTCCAGTGGTAATAGTCGGGAGAGCAGGTGCGCACTTCGCGATCCCAGTCGAAGCAGAAGCCTATCTTGTCCAGCTGCTCGCGGTAGCGGTCGATGTTCTGGAAGGTGGTCTTCTCGGGGTGCTGCCCTGTCTGTATGGCATATTGCTCGGCGGGCAGTCCGTAGGAGTCATATCCCATGGGGTTGAGAACGTTGTAGCCCTGCAGACGCTTATAGCGTGCATAGATATCGCTGGCTATATATCCGAGCGGATGACCCACGTGCAGTCCTGCTCCGCTTGGGTAGGGGAACATGTTGAGGACGTAGAACTTCTTCTTGCTGGTGTCTTCCGTCACCTGGTATGTGTGGTTGGCCACCCATTTCTGGTGCCATTTCTTCTCAATCTCTCGGAAGTTGTATTCTCTTGCCATTGTCTTATGTGTTGTATTTCTTGTTTATGCGTATTTGGGTACAAAGGTACGATATCGCTTGCGATAGACCAAGAATAATGCCTTACAAAAAGTTATAAGGGGTCAGAGACCGCCTCTTCTGTCCTCCCCCATAGGGGAGCTCGCCATCCTGCTTTATTGTTTAGGAGAAAAGGGAGGGCGGTGCGAAGGCCGATGCAGCGCGCTGCGATGGGTGATGCAATGCGCTGCGTTGGCACATGCATCGTGCTGCGTTTTTTACCCCGCCTTTGTGCCTTGTTTGTGATATGCCGCCCTTCAGCCCTTCCCAATCCTTTTCTACTTTCTCGTCAGCTCTTTTCCTGTCTCTTTTCAATTCCCTTTCCGTCTTTCATCAATTTTCTTTCTTTCTCTCTCCGGTCTTTTCCAAAAAGAAATGCTGCGCGATGTAGCTCACCGCGCAGCATTCTTGTCTTTCCGCTTCTGACCGATGGGGTTGGTCAGGCTTTGCTATGTATGAGGGGGCTGATGGCTTTCCGTTTGCCCGGTGACAGCCTTCAGCGGCCTCCGGCATTTCACTCCCCGGCTTTCTGCAGGTTGTATATCTGCTCCACCTTGAGTGCATCCACAGGATTGTCGGTGGTGATGAAGTTGATACCGCAGTTGGTCATCTCGGCCATTGTGGGCATATCATTGACGGTCCACACGTTGGTGGTCATACCGTTGGCACGTGCTACGTTTGGCCAAGCAGGGTTGCTGCGGTAGGTGCCCGCTGTGTAGTCCAGTCCCATGACTCCCAATGCCTTCAGTGTGGCAGGCCCAAGGTCGCCGTTGAGGTATGCTACATGTGCGTTGGGGTCAAGGCGCACCACTTCCTTGCAGAGGTTGATGCTGAAGGCGATGTACTCCACCTTGGCCTGCAGCCCTCGGCTCTTGACCATATCCACCACAGCCGCTACGCACGCTTTGCCACGGGCTTCGTCGCTGTGTGTCTTTATCTCGATGATGAGCTTGGTGTTGCCTTCGCCGGCCAGTATATCGAGGAACTCCGACAGCTGCGGTATCTTCTCCCCGTTGCTGAGGGTGAGGTTCTTCACCTGGTCAAGGGTGCTGGTCTCCAGTCTCACCCCGCCCAGTGTGGCATCGTGGTTCACCATCACATGTCCGTCAGCCGTTATCCACACGTCGGTCTCCGAACCCCAGCATCCCAGCTTGATAGCGTTCTTGAGCGATGCACGCGAGTTCTTGGCAGCTCCTGGTGTATCCCAGTAGCCGCGGTGGGCTATCACCTGCATGCCGGTGGGATACTGCTCGAGCACGGTGAGCATGGTCACTCCCAGTTCCTGGCTCTTCTCACCTCGCATGAGAGTCATGCGGTACTGGCCGCTTGTCAGGTTGTCAGGCAGTCGCAGCAGCGCTCCGCCTTCCTGCACGGTGGTGGTGGCGGTGAAGGTCTTGCTCCTGTCGGTGACGAGGGTGAGTGTCACCTGGTCGCCTTCGGCAAATCCCTCGCCGCTTACCAGATAGGTGCCACCTGCCTTCACGCCCATTCCGCTCAGGAAGTCAACGTTCTTCACCAGTTCGGCCTCCACTTCGTCAGGCTCCACATCCACGTCTTTCCACAGCCTGGTCACATCCTTCTGGGTGAGTGGAGCGTCGTAGATGCGTGCCAGCACCACATTGCCCAGCCATGCCTGTGCAGCCTGTGAGGCTCCGTCGGGGTCGCCGCCCACGCAGAACCAGTTGTTTCCGCTGCTGGCGAAATTGAAGTTGCCCGGAGCGTTGATGGTGTTCTTCAGTTCACCGTTGACATATACATAAGCCTTTCCTTCCTGCTTGTTCCACACGCCCACCACGTGGTAATACACCTTGGACTGCGGCACGATGCCGCTGGTGGCCCACCTCCATGTGCTATTGCCGTTGGTGGAGGTGTTGGGCAGAAAGCATATCTCGTTCTTGCGTGCTCCGCTGGTGGTGGTCACCAGGAAGCCTGTGCCGCCCGCCTGCATGGCTGAGAAGGGCTTGCACTCCTGGTTGGGGAGGGTGCCCGAATAGTTTGGCATGAACAGCACTTCCAGCGTGTGTCCGTCGGCGAGCTTGCTTCTGAACTCCTGGTTCTGGTCATAGTCGATGCGGTAATAGCCGGTGGCTGTGCCCGCCCAGGGATTTGTGAAGGTGGCCATGTACCGATTGTATGCCTTGCTGAAGCGTGTATAGCTGGTGTTGCCCACCAGTTTCACCTCGTTCTTCATAGGCGATACATCCTCAGCGGTGCCGTCTTCGTGAAACACCACATCGAGCATGTCGGCAGTGGGCTGCGGGTCGGCAAACACGATGCTATCCACTTCGTTGGTCTTCACCGAGTACAGCACCTGGTTTCCCTTGCCGTAGATTACGATGTTTCTGTCGTCTGGCTCGTTGTCGGCAGACTGTGCCCACAGGCTGGCCGGCATGCCCAGAAGTGCGGCCAATGCAAGTATGCACGTAGTGATAAAATGTCTTTTCATACGTATGAGGATTGTAGTTTGATATAGTTGTCGCTTACAAAGTTAGCACAATATGGCTTTTGTGGTGCCGGATGACGCCGTTTTCTTCTTCTTTCAGCCTCATTTTCCGTTTATCGAACCGAATTTCTCCATCACTTCCAGGCTGCTCACCCTCTGCACGCAACCCTCGTGCCTGTCGATGGCCAGCGCGGCGGCTATGGCTGCCGACTGTCCCAGCACCATGAACACAGGCTCCATGCGTATGCTGCCAAAGGCGATGTGTGAGGCCGACAGGCAGAATGGCACCAGCAGGTTCTGTGCTTCGTGTTCCTGAGGTGTGATGCTGCGGTAACTGATGTTGTATTTTCCCTTGGGCAGGTAAATCTGCACATCGCCGCAGTTCTTCACCATGCCGTTGACCACATAACGGCCGCAGTTGTGCGAGTCCATAGTGTAGGCAGCCCATCCCACAGGGTCATTGGCCACCGCCTCATGCTGGCAGTTGGCCTGGGTCATCACGTAGCGTCCTATCATCCGGCGCGATTCGCGTATGTAGAGTTGCGGCGTGAAGTGGTCGCTCTCGGGGTATTCGTCCTTGGGGTAGCCCCACTCCCCTATCTGTCGTCTCACGAATGCCGGCACTCTGGGGTCGCTTGCCACAAACCACAGAAGCCCCTTGGTGTAGTCGAGATGCTCCTTGAAGATGCGCTCCCTTTGCTCGTACGAAGCTTCGGGATAGTCCCAGCTGTAGCCTATCATGTCGGTTGAGAAGGCCTGGTTATTGTTGATGTCGGTCTTGGTGGGGTTGGTCATGAGGTCCCATGCAAAGCAGTCCCTCAGCTTGTCTGACCGCCAGGGGTCCGTCTCCTTCCAGCGTACGAGCAGTTCGTAACGAGTAGAGTCATAGTTCTCAGGCCTGGTGATGGGTATGCGGTTATGCGGGTCGTTGGTCATGGTGATGCGGAAGTTGTAGGCTTGTACTCGCTTGTCGCCCTGTCCTGTCTGTCCCATATCGCCTTCCATGATACCCCACAGGAGTCCGCTCTCGGGGTTGCCCTTCTCGCGGTAGGGATCTACACCGTCGGGGAACTGGTGCTTGTCCAGCATCTGCATGCCGTTGTAGGTCTCGCCGTATTGGCTGTTCGGCTCACGGCCAACGGTATAACTCACCCCGGCACGTGCCATCAGATCGCCCTCGTAACTACAGTCGATAAACTCGCGGGCCTCGATGCACAGGGGCTGGCGGTGGCGCTGCGAGGCATCTTCCAGTACTATCCCCCTCAGGCGGTTGCCCTTTTTCTTGACCTTTATCACACGTCTCTCCATCTGCACCGGCAGGTTGTCCTCGCGCAGCATCTGCTCAAAGGCGGCCAGCGCAACCTTGGGCTCGAAGTCGAACACAGCGTCGGCCTTGCCATAGATAGTGCCCACCCGGCGGTAGAAGTCCATGGCAAGTCCCTGAATGATCTCCACTCTGCCCACGTCTGTCTTGCCCAGTCCGCCGGCTGTGAGCCCGCCTATCCGTCGCGAGGGCTCTATCAGGATTACGCTCTTGCCCATCCGCTTGGCGGTGAGCGCTGCTGTGATGCCACCCGATGTGGCGCCATACACGCAGATGTCGGCCTGCATCCGTCCGCCCCCATCCCAGGTGCGCACGCCGTCGGCATCAGTCTGTGCCAGTGCATGAGTGAGTGTGAGCAATGTGGCCAACAGGCAAGTGATAGTCTTGTTCATAAGGCTGTGTCTTATTAGTTTGAGTCTTGGTTTAGGTTGGACAGGATGCTCCTTGTGGCGTTCTGCCGCGTGGGAGCGTCACATTCTCCTATATATATAATGTATGGGAGAGTGCTTGGCCGATGATTACGGGCAGCAGTGTGCCCGGCATCATCGGCCAGCGTGAGGTTCAGGCCAGCATAGCCTGAGCCAGGAGTTCCAGTTGCGGGAGGTCGGCCTCCTTCATGCGGCTGCGTATGGTCACCATCGGCTCCACTATCTCGCAGTCCTTCAGCTGTTCTATCATCGCCCTCATCACACGTCCGGCAGTAGGTGCCCAGCTGCCGTTCTCCACTATGCCCAGGCGACGCTTCTGGTAATTCTTTATCTGCAGATGGTACAGGAAGTCGTGCATCACGGGGAATACACCGGCATCGTAGCTGGATGCAGCCACCACCAGAGCAGGATAGCGGAAAGCATCCTCGATTACTTCAGCCATGTCGGAGCGGGTCAGGTCGGCCAGCACCACCTTCTTGGCACCCTTCTCGCGCAGCATATCGGCCAGTCGCTCGGCAGCCTTCTTGGTGCCGCCATGTATGCTGGCATAGGCAACCAGCACACCTTCACTTTCGGGTTCATAGCTGCTCCAGGTTTCATACAGGCTCACAGCCTGCTGCAGGGCAGCACCGCGCAGCACGGGTCCGTGCAGGGGGCAGATGGCTTGCGGGCAGGGTGAAGTGGCCTTCTTGAGCACGTTCTTCACCTGAGTGCCGTACTTGCCGCAGATGTTGAAGTAGTATCGTCGGGCTTCGCAAGCCCAGTCGTCGTTTTCGTTCTGCAGTGCGCCAAACTTGCCAAAGGCATCTGCGCTGAACAGCGTGCCGCTCTTTTCCTCATAACTCATCAGCACCTCGGGCCAGTGTACCATGGGTGCACCTATGAAGCGCAGCGTGTGCTGGCCCAGGCAGAGCGTATCGCCCTCCTTCACTATGCGCACACGGCCGGTCTTGATACCCTCGAAGAACTGTGGCAGCATCTTGGCCGCCTGTGTGCTGCACACTATCTGCATGGCGGGATACTGCTCCATGGCCCATGCCACCAGCGATGCGTGGTCGGGTTCCATGTGATGCACCACCAGATAATCGGGCTGGCGGTCGGCGAGCGCCTGTGTGAGATGGCGCTTCCACTCCTCTGCCAGACGTGCGTCGGCAGTGTCCAGGATAGCCACCTGGCTGTCTGCGATGAGCCAACTGTTATAGCTCATGCCTTCAGGCACAATGTATTGGTTCTCAAAGAGGTCGATATCCAGGTCATCCACACCGATGTACCTGATGTCTGGCGAAATGTTCATTTCCATCTTTTTTCGTATTGATTTTCATGGGCAAAGTTACTCATTTTTCACTTTCGCAGCGCTCCGTCAGGTCTGTAAATGTGCTGCTTCTGTGCATTTGCCTTGCTACGTATGTAGGTGCAATGGGCAGTCTCGTTGTCCTATTTGTACTAAGAATTGCCCCAAAGCGTGATAAATCGACGACAGAATGCAAGAAAAAGTGTTCGGGATGCGTGAAGTAATGTGTAAATGGGTTAACTTTGTGTTAACTTAAACCTATAATTCAATAGAGAATGAAAAAGCTTCTGACTCTTGCACTGGCCGCTATCATGTGTGCCGGCAGCGCCAAGGCTCTGGACTATGTGCCCGAACCAGGCTTCACGTTCCAAGGCTTCTTTGGAATGAACATCAGCAACTTCCGTTACACCGATTCTCCTGCGGATTGTCTCACAGACCCTAAGGCAGGCTTCAACATAGGCGTGCGCGGCGAGTATATGCTGCCTTCCTGCTATGGTGTGTTCGTCAATCTGGGCGTAGGCTATACCATGAAGGGTGCCAAGCTGAATGATGTGGTGGTGGGCGTGGACGGCCGCGATGTGACGGTGAAGTACCGCCCCTACTACATCGAGATACCCCTGCACGTGGGTTACCGCTACAATGTGCTCGAGAACCTGGGCGTGTATGCCGACTTCGGTCCATACTTTGCCATCGGTGTGAACGGCAAGGAGAAATTCGATTTCGACAGCGATGCGGTGGAGGACTATTCGCATAAGTTCTTCCGTAACAACAAGAATGAGCTGGGCAACATACAGCGTTACGACTTCGGTTTGGGCTTCCGCGTAGGTGCCGAGTATGCCAATCATCACTCCCTCACATTCTCCTTCGACTGGGGATTGACCGATATGTATCGCGACAATTACCGCCGCAAACAGTTTGAGAGCCTCGGTTTCGAGCTTCCCGAACTGAAGAACTTCAACGCCGGCATCACATACGGCTACCGCTTCTGAGCGGTCTGCCAGAGGAGAACAACACAAAGCAAGGGGCATCCCTGCGGTATGAAAGCCGTTGGGATGCCCCTTGTCTCGTATCACCTACCCTGATAGAGGAATAGGGATAGCGTACTGTGCGATATCAAAGAGGGTACTCTTCGAAGGCGTAGAGCTGCGTGCTCAGGTAGCGCTCACCTGTGTCGGGCAGCAGAGCCACTATGCGCTTGCCCTTGTTCTCAGGGCGCTGGGCCAGCTGGAGAGCTGCGTAGGTGGCGGCACCCGAACTGATTCCTACGATGAGTCCTTCGTAGAGCGAGAGTTCGCGACCCGTGAGGATGGCGTTGTCGTTGCTCACTTGGATTATCTCGTCAATAACCTGACTGTCGTAGGTCTGCGGGATGAAGCCGGCTCCTATACCCTGTATCTTGTGTGCGCCAGGCTGTCCGCCGCTCAGCACTGGGCTGCTCTCGGGCTCCACGGCCACTATCTTCACGTTGGGATTATGCTTCTTGAGTGCCCGGCCCACACCTGTCACGGTGCCGCCTGTGCCCACTCCAGCCACAAAGATATCCACCTTTCCGTCAGTATCCTGCCAGATTTCCTCACCAGTGGTGCGCTCGTGCATGTCGGGATTGGCTGGGTTGACAAACTGTCCCAGGATGACTGCGCCGGGTGTCTCATCCTTGAGCCGGTTGGCCTCCTCTATGGCTCCCTTCATGCCCTTGGCGCCTGAGGTGAGCACCAGCTTGGCGCCTGCTGCACGCAGCAAGTTCTGTCGCTCGCGGCTCATAGTCTCTGGCATCACGATGATAGCTTCGTAGCCCTTCACGCGGCTTATCCATGCCAGGCCCACTCCAGTGTTTCCGCTTGTGGGTTCGATGATGACACTGCCGGGCTTCAGAATGCCCTTCTGCTCGGCATCTTCTATCATGTTGAGGGCGATGCGGTCCTTTACGCTGCCTCCAGGATTGAAGTACTCCACTTTGGCCACCACCTGTGCCTGTGCGTTCTTCTTTGCTGCCAGGCGCTGCAGGTCCAGCAGGGGCGTGCGGCCCACCAGCTCGGTCAGTTTCTCATAAATCTTTGCCATAGTAGTATGTGTTTGATGTGTTTTGTAATCATGCCAGCATCGGGAGTGCTTGTAGCTCGCTTGCAGTAGCTTTCCTTCTGAATGACACTGCAAAGGTACGGGCATCTGCCGGGTGCTGCAATACCACGTTTGTGGTATATTGCTGTGCTCCTCGCGTGCGCGTATTATATTAAGGAGAAAACAGTAGCCGCATGGGCAGTCATTGTCCACGCGGCTGTGTGTGCAGGGCAGGTTTCATGCCAGAGGCAGGGGTCAGTGCATGCTTCCGCTCTTGCCGTTGGAGCGTACCATCACGTGGTCGCGCACCATCTTGCGTGCAGCGGCTTTCTGCTCACGGGCTTTGCGTATGCTGGTCTGCGAGATGTCGGATGAGTTTTGCAGGTCATTCACATTGGCGCGTGCTTTATCCACGTCGGCCAGCGCTTTGTCCAGGTCCTGACGGGCCTTTTCAAGCTTCTGCTCGGCCTCTGTCACCTTCTTTTCGGCTGCTGCTGATTTCTGCTGCGCCTTGATGAGTGATGCCTGTGCTTTGTCCTTCTTGGACTGCAGCTTGGCACCTTCCTTCATGGCTTTCTGCATGGCCTTGTCGGCTGCCTTGTCGCTCTTCATGGCTTTCTTGGCCACTTTCAGGTTGTTCTTCGCAGCCTTCAGGTCGGCCTGCTTCTCCTTGAGTTGGCGCTTGAGCTGGTTGGAACCGTCGGTCTTCACCCTCGCCTTGAGCGATGAAACCTCCGACTCCAGCAGCTGCACCTCGCTGGTAAACTGGCTTACCCATTCCGAGCAGCTTTTTCCGCCCCTGTCGATGGTGTAAGTGTCGCTGTAGTTTTGTGCTGCAGCACCGAGCGACATACCCAGCATCGCGATTAAAAGAAACCTTTTCATTGTCAAATGTTTGTATGTTATGATATTTTGTCAGGCCGTTTGCCTTGTTTGTACGAATAGTTTGCCTCGGTTCACTCACACAGTATCAGGCACACCTGGTCCTGGAAGTTATGCCCGGTGCGGGTGCGTGCGATGCCTTGGTTGATGATGCTGAATGAGATGAGATGCCCATTGGCCGCTGTGAGATAACCACTCAGCGAGGAAACACCTTCCACGGTGCCCGTCTTGGCCAGCACGTTGCCTTGTGCCCTTGTGCCCGTCATGCGCTTCTTCAGAGTGCCATCTACTCCCGCTATGGGCAGGCAGGGCAGCAGATACTGGCGTATCTGCTCGTTGTGCTGTGCATGATTGAGCAGCGTGACCAGCAGTTCGGGTGTCACATAATTGTATAGTGACAGTCCGCTTCCGTCGGCTATCAGATAGTCCTTAGGCTCCAGTCCCAGACGTGTGATAAGGCTATCTACCACGGCAGCAGCCTGGTGGCGGGCTGTCTTCTTGTGGCTGCTCATGGCTGCCAGGCGGTGAAAGAGGCATTCGGCATAGATGTTGTCACTCTTCTTGAGCAAAGGCTCCATCACCTGGGCAATGGGATGCTCGATGGCAAAGGCCACGATGGTCTCTCCCTCCTGCCCGTTCACCTCGGCCATCATGCTGGTGTTCAGTCGGATGCCAGCCTTGATGAGCGCTTCGGGCCAGGCTGCCAGTATGCCCTCGGCACCATCCACCATGTGGGCTGCCAGCGGACCGTAGTCATCGTCCCAGCACCATCCCCAGCCGTAGGTGGGCACCTCATAGGGCGGCATGAGTTCGCATATCCTGCCCGCCACACTGTCTATCCCTGCCTGGCGAAGTGCGCAGGCCAGGCTGTCGAGGTTCTCTCGTGAGAGCATCGGATCCATATCGCCCGTGAGATAGAGGTCGCCGTTGAGCACTCCGTCGGCCAGTTGTCCGGTAGCACGCACTTCGGTGCAGAGCGACTGCGAACCGCTCATTCTGTCGAGCAGAGTGATGCAGGTGACCAGCTTCATGCACGATGCCGGCCGCATGCGGTGCTGTGGGTTGAGTGCGTAGATGGGCTGGTTGTCGGTCAGGTCGTAGATGAGGATACCCAATTGGGACGTTTCACTGATGACCGAATGGCACAGCGAGTCGATACGATGCTGCACATATCCCAACCACGAATGCTGGTCGGCAGGCTTCACGGCCAGGTTGTGATGCACGTTGGCAGAGTCTTCGGCATCCTCGCCAGCCTTGTCTGCTTCAGCCCCATTGCCTGCTGCCAGAGCGCTGTCGGTAGTCTGTGTGGCAGGCAGCACGGGGGTGCTCTGCACGGCATAACGCTTTGTGCCGCATGCCGTAAGGCACAGGAGCAGTGCTGCCAGCATAGCCAGCCTGCTCCATCTGTTATATGTTGTCATCCTCTCGCTTCTCTTGGTTTAATCTGTCACAAAGTTAAAGAAAAAATGGATAACGGCTCTCTTTGTGCGGGAATTTCAGTATTTTTGCGCTGATAAACGGTTATAAACCCAAAAGCAACATGATACGCAAATTTGATTTCCTTATTATAGGAAGTGGCGTGGCGGGCATGAGTTACGCCCTGAAAGTAGCAGATGCAGGCAAGGGAAAGGTTGCGCTGGTGTGCAAGACCACACTGGAGGAAGCCAATACCGCAAAGGCACAGGGAGGTATTGCCTCTGTGACCAACCTGCTGGTGGACAACTTTGAGAAGCACATAGAGGACACCATGATAGCCGGTGACTTTATCAGCGACCCCGCAGCAGTGGAGCAGGTGGTGCGCAATGCACCTGCCGGCATCCGCGACCTCGTCAAGTGGGGTGTCAACTTCGATAAGAAAGAGGACGGGGAGTTTGATTTGCACCGCGAGGGAGGCCACTCCGAGTTCCGTATCCTGCACCATGCCGATGATACAGGAGCCGAGATACAGCGCGGACTCATGGAGGCAGTGCGCCGTCATCCCAACATTGAGATACTCGAGAATCACTTTGCCGTGGAGATCATCACCCAGCATCATCTGGGCATACGCGTCACTCGCCGCACTCCCGATATAGAGTGCTATGGTGCCTACGTGCTCAATCCCGATACAGGCAAGGTGGATACCTATCTGAGCCGCATCACGCTGGTAGCCACCGGCGGAACGGGTGCCATATATGCAGCAACCTCAAATCCCAATATTGCCACCGGCGACGGAATAGCCATGGTATATCGTGCCAAGGGTAAGGTGAAGGATATGGAGTTCGTACAGTTCCACCCCACCGTGCTCTTCAATCCCAAGGAAACTCATCCTGCCTACCTCATTACAGAGGCTATGCGCGGTTATGGAGGCATCCTGCGACTGCCTGACGGCGAGGAGTTCATGCAGAAGTATGACGAGCGCGGCAGCCTGGCACCACGCGATATAGTGGCTCGCGCCATCGACCGTGAGATGAAGATTCATGGCCTGGACCACGTTTGCCTGGACGTCACACACAAGAATCCCGAGGAGACCAAGCACCATTTCCCCAACATCTACGCCAAGTGCCTGTCTATCGGAATAGACATCACCAAGGAATATATTCCCGTGGCTCCCAGCGCACACTACATGTGCGGAGGCATCAAGGTGGATCTGGACGGCCAGAGCAGCATACACCGTCTGTATGCGGTGGGTGAATGTTCGTGCACCGGACTGCATGGAGGCAACCGCCTGGCCAGCAATTCTCTCATCGAGGCAGTGGTTTATGCCGATGCTGCAGCACGTCACTCGCTGGAGGTCATCGACAAGTATGACTTCAACGAGCGTGTTCCGGAATGGAACGATGAAGGCACCATGAGCAATGAGGAGAAGGTGCTGATAGCCCAGGACGTGAAAGAGGTGAACCAGATAATGAGCACCTATGTGGGTATCGTGCGCAGTGACCTGCGCCTGCACCGGGCCTGGGAGCGTCTGGACCTGCTCTACGAGGAGACCGAACACCTGTTCAAGCGTGTGAAGCCTACCCGTGACATCTGTGAGTTGAGAAATATGATCAATGTGGGCTACCTCATCACCCGTCAGGCGCTGGAGCGCAAGGAGAGCCGTGGACTGCATTACACCATCGATTATCCCAGGCACGCTCTGGACAAGAAATAAATACCTTAAAGCATGACAGCATGGTGCTACAGGCCGGTGAGCCTGTGGCCGATTGCTGCGTGCCACTATATAATAATGAAGAAAAGCATCTTCGGCATACTTATCATGATGGAGAGCCTGCTGCTGGCCCTCAGTGCAGTCGTGTCGGCATTCTACCGCGAGGGCCAATGGCAGATATATCTGATGACCGCCGCAGCGGTGTTCGTCATCGGACTGGGCTGCAAGGTGGCGGGCGAGCACGAGAAAGAGAAGCGTCTCACACGCGCCGACAGTTTCCTGGTAGTCACACTCTCATGGGTGGTGTTCTCCGTCATAGGTGCCATTCCTTATATATTTATAGCTGGAATGGACGTGCATGCTGCTTTCTTCGAAGCAATGAGCGGCTTCACCACCACGGGTGCCACTTGCATTTCCGATGTGGATGCCATGCCCAAGGGGCTGCTCTTCTGGCGCAGTCTGACCCACTGGATAGGCGGACTGGGCATAGTGGTTTTCTCCTTCGCCCTTATTCCGTCCTACGACATGAGGAGCAGCAACGTCTTTTCTGCCGAGGTGACAGGCTTGGGGGTAGATAAGTTGCGGCCCAAGATAGGCGATACGGCCAGGCGCCTGCTGCTCATTTACCTGTTCCTCACAGCTGTGTGTGCGCTGTGTTACTGGCTGGGTCCGATGGACACCTACGACTCTGTGTGCCATGCCATGAGCACTATCGCCACAGGCGGATTCAGTACTCATACGGCCAGCATAGGCTATTTCCATAGCGCTTATATAGAGTATGTGTGCTGTTTCTTCATGCTTCTCAGCGGCGTGAACTTCAGTCTGTTCTACTATGCCAGTATCGGTCGTCCTGCTACGCTGTGGTGTAACGAGGAGACCAAGACGTTCTTCGGCATTGTGGGCATTTCGGTGTTGCTCTTCATCGTGCTCTTTATGTTTGCCACGTCAGACAGCTGTCCGTCGGAACTCTTGCCACATGGACTGGAGGAGACATTCCGCTCGTCGCTCTTCCATGTGTCGTCCATCATGAGCAGCACAGGCTTTGCCGCCCAGAAGTTTGACTATGTCAGCTGGGGGGCTGCCTTCTGGGGACCCACGGTTACCATTATGGCCATAGGAGCCTGTGCAGGTAGCACGGCCGGAGGAATCAAGGTGCTGAGGATTCTCATCTCGATGAAAACCCTTTTCAACGAGCTGGTGTTGCAGCTTCATCCGCGTGCTGTGCTCAGCGTGAGGGTCAACGGGCACGTTGTGAGCGAGGAGAAAGTGCGCCGCACGCTCACCTTCGTCTTCGTATATCTGCTTCTCGTTGCCTTGGGAGCCGCCTGTCACGGACTGATGGGAGCCGATGTGGATACCTGCGTAGGTGCCAGCATCTGCACTCTGAGCAATGTGGGACCAGGCACGGGCACCGTTGGACCGGCCTGCAATTTCGCCTCCATCCTGCCTGCCGGCAAGTGGCTCATGAGTTTCTACATGCTTGTGGGGCGTCTGGAAATCTTCACCGTCCTTTTCCTCTTCATGCCACATTACTGGAAGGAGAGAAGATAAGCCTTTTTCTCACCCTTTTAGCGCTTTTTTGTCACGGTGTCGTCACTGAAAAGCCATATTTTTGCATTATTCGTCGAAAAATAGTGCAAGGAAGCTGTTTTTTTGCTCCTCGAATGCTTGTTGAATGCTCAAATCTCTTAACTTTGCGTATAGAGCAAGTAGAAGAGTTGCTTGATAAATCTCTGTTAATCACATAAAACCAATCAACATGAAGAGGAATTTTACGCGATGGATGCTCTCCGCTGCCCTGTTGACAGCGTTGGGTGGGCCCTTGATGGCGCAAGAGGTCACCAAACCAGTGGCCGACCTGTTGGATGTCAAGTTCAATGCCGACGGAACAGCAGAGGATGTTTCGCCAATGAAGAACACAGTGGAAACCGTGGGAACTGCATTCAGCACCTATTACAACGACGCCTTCGGCTTCGTAGTGGCCAACTTCACCAACAACTGGGGAAAGAACAGTTCCAGCGGCTACCGCATTGACTACGAGCAGAATGAGGAGTTCAAGAACAAACTTGCCGACGGTCATTCGCTCGAGATGGTGGTTATGGCTGACTATTCAGAGGTGACAGACGCCGAAATCAAGCCCTTCTCAAGCATGGAGGCAGGCGGTACGGGATTCCTGATAACGGGGAACAACCGAGGAAACGTAATGACGTTCCTGCCCAATGCCAGCGCTGACGGCAGCAGCAAATGGAACTGGTGTACCAGCGGCATCTCGCCCGAGAAGAAGGTTTATTACCATTTCGTGGGTGTGTGGAACCAGGAGGAAGGCAAAGCCTACGTCTATTGCAATGGCAAGTTGATGAACAGCATCAATACCGAAAAGCAGTTCCGCTTTGCCAAGGACGGCAGCAAGTGGTTCTGCATAGGCGGTGATCCGGGCGGTTCCAACGTACAGGCCGGCTGGCGCGGAGACGTTGCTGTGGCTCGTGTATATGGCGATCCCCTCACCGGCGAGCAGGCTGAAGCACTCTGGCAGGACGTCAAGGGTGGTGTGGATGCAGCCAATGTGCTGGTCATCAAGCAGTCTCTCGATGATGCACGCACTTATATAGGTGCCGAAGATTTCATCGCTTACTCTGCCTACTTGGAGGCATATACAGCCCAGCTGGACAAGATGGATGCTCTGGTGAACGCCGGTGATGCCGATGCTTTGGCAGCCGAGAAGGCCACTCTGGCCACTCTGCGCCTGTCACTGGACTCCAGTGTGGTAGCCTACAAGGCTTACCGCGATGAGGTGAACAGCACACAGGCTTATCTGGACGAGAATACTGACTTTGAGGGTGCAGCACGTGAACTGCTCGAGGATTACCTGCAGAGCGACGAAGCTCCAGGTGAAACCTATGCCAACGGAGGCGCTCTCTACATCATGGAAACAAGGCTGCTCGATGTGGAGCAGATAAAAGCCGAGACACAGGCAGTGAAGGAAATGCTCAAGCGTGCCATTGAGACTGGCGTGAAGTCGGGTGTTGAAATCACCAACCTGCTTACCAACGCCGACTTCTCTGACGGGCTTAACGGCTGGCAGGGACTTCCCATGAACGGCACCATAAGGAGCAGTACCACAGGATTCACCGCTGCTGAGTGCTATGCCAAGAACTGCAACACGTACCAGACACTGGAGCATCGCAACAACGGTGTGTATGTCATGAAGGTCAACGGAGCCTACCGCCCCTATGATGACTATTACAGCACCTACTATGCTGCACAGGTCTATCTCAATGGCACCTGCCTCTATCTCCCCACGGTGTATGAAACCTATATCCCCGTGGCAGACGCTGTCGATGGCCAGAACTGCTACCTCACCAAGACCACCGAGGGCGATGGAGCTACCGACAAGGAGATATACAGCGAGCGCGGATCGGGCACCGACCTGGTGGGATATGCCATGCACGGACGCGCCAGCATAGCCAACGCAGCCGCTGCAGGCCGTGCGCTCAACTATCTGGTGACGGTGGTGACCGACAGTACACTCACTCTGGGTGTGGAGAATGCCAACACCGTGCCCGGCACCGACTGGGTGGGAATCTCCAACATACACGTTATCTATTATGAGACACTGCATGATGCCGAGGCATATATCGACAGTACCCTGCAGTGCATGGCAGCCCGCGCACAGGGTATCATCGAGTTTGAGCCCAGCACAGGAAGCGACTACGCACAGCATCCCGGTTGTCCTAATGTGCTCAAGGAGCAGCTTCGGCAGGCCATAGCAGCCATACCTGCATGCACATCTGCCGAGGATAAGTATGCACTGGTAGAGACCTTCAGCACCCTCTTCCAGCAGGTGCTCGAGGCTCGCAAGGCCTATGTGGGCATGGTAGATGAGGCAATGTTCATCTATGACATACTGCAGAAACTGGATGCCGACAAGATAATCACCGAAGCAGAGTATAACAATGGCATGGATAAGTATGAGGCTGTGCTCGACGCTTTCGAGAAAGGCACTTACACCACAGAGCAGGCTCGCGAGGTGGCTATACTCAAGGAGACTGGCTTCTATCCCCAGCTTGTGGATGGTGTGTATCAGATATCTACCAACGCACAGCTGATTTACTTTGCAGGCAAAGCCCCCAATGGTGTGGTGGGTAAGCTAGTGGCTGATATCCCCAACTTCACTGCCGGGCAGATGCTCGACCACTTGGACGGCATCCTGGACGGTGATGGACACAAGATTACACTCAACATGAACTGCACCGATAATGGTGCTGCCCTCACGCGCAAGCTGCAGAAGAATGCCGAGGTGCGCAACCTCGTCATCGACGGCACCATCACCACATCGGCCAAGTTTGCCGCTGCGGTGACCGTGGATAGCGATGAAAACAGCCGTATCAGCAATGTGACCAGCAGTATCAATGTGAATTCCACTATCATGGGTGACGGCACTCATGGCGGACTGATAGCTGTGGTAAACGGCTACACACTCATTGACAACTGTCTGTTCAACGGCACTATGACCGGCAGCAGCACAGACAGCAGCGGTGGTCTGGTGGGCTGGAACTCCGCAGCATCACGCATCACCAACTGCCTGCAGCTCGGTGACATCCAGATGAGTGCAGCCGGCAGCAACACCATAGGCCGCAGGCCCGTCAACATGTCGGTGCGTAACACCTACTTCAAGACTCCCTACGGCGACATTGCCGGCACACAGGTTACCGACGAGCAGCTGGCCAGCGGAGAAATCTGCTACCTGCTCAATGAGGGCAACACCGACAATCCTCATTGGTATCAGAACATTGGCTCCGACCCCTATCCCGTGCTCGACCCCACACACAAGGTGGTGGGCCAGAAGAAGGACGGCGGCTACACCAACGACGAGAGCCTCTTCTACCATGAGACTGATGTGCCTGAGACCGACCCCGTGGCCGATATCCTCGATATCGTATTCAATGAGGACGGCACTGCCACCGACGTTTCTCCCCTGAAGAATGCCGTTGAGGTGCGCGGTGTACCCACTGTATCCTACAACGACAGCCTGAAGCTCAATGTGGCTCACTTCGATAACCCCCTCGGAGGATCAGGCACCCACGCCTATGGCATCGACTATTCCACCAACAGCGAGGTAATGAACGCCATCGCTCTGGGCCACACCATGGAGCTGGTTGCCATGCTGCAGTATGATGGCGAGATACCCAACGTGGAGATGAAACCCTTCTCAAGTATGGAGGCAGGCGGCACTGGCTTCCTCATCTCTACCAAGAGCGGCGCCCGCCAGAACGAGTTCACTTTCCTGCCCAACGTAAGCACCACAGGCAACAGTACATGGCGCTGGATCACCAGTGGCGTGGTACCCGAGGCCGGCAAGTTCTATCACATCGTAGGTGTATTTGACCAACTCAACAGCAAAGCACGCATCTATGTGAACGGCAAGCTCTGCAATGAGGTGGATGCTCCGGGTATCTTCCGCTTTGCCAACGATGGTTGCAAGTGGTTCTGCATCGGTGGCGATCCCGGTAGCAACAACTCTATCGGCAACTCATGGCGTGGTGATGTGGCTCTGGCACGTGTCTATGGCAAGGCTCTCACCGATAAGGAAGTGCAGAAGCTGGTGAAGAAATTCAACATCGAGACTGCTATCGAGCAGGTTGCCAGCCAGGAGACCAAGGCTCCCACAGGCATCTACACCATCAACGGTATCCGTGTGCAGAAGACCACCAAGGGCCTCTACATCATCAATGGAAAGAAGGTGATGGTGAAGTGAGAGATATAGGATAAGAGTGCCCATGCGCTCTTATCCTATATCCGAGCGAGCAATCAGCTCGGCCGCAGGCCAACGTGATGGTGAAGTGAGAGATATAGGATAAGTGTGCTCATGTGCTCTTATCCTATATCCGAGCGAGCAATCAGCTCGGCCGCAGGCCAACGTGATGGTGAAGTGAGAGCAATCAGTTCGCTTGTAAAGCCAAGCTGATATTGCAGAAAACAAGGTTCTCGTCAGAAGCGAGATAAAGTCCAAGAAGCCCCGCACGGCATTGTTCGTGCGGGGCTTTTCTGTTGCAGCCAGTCACAAAGTGCAGGAAACGACAAACCATATCCCGCATCATCGAGCCACCCAAACAGATGTGAGGTAACGACGAGGTCCGCCGAAATCCCCATCTGAGCAGTATGCAGAGCGAAGGTCAAAGCGACTCAAGCCTGCGGCAGAGCCGTGAGAGGAGCAGGCAGCGGCCAAGAGCACCTTTTCCCCTATCCTTCATCATTCCTTCCTGCCGCTTGATAAAAGTCTTCACCATGCTTGGTAAAATCTCCGTTTGCAGCCTTTGGATGCATATACGCAGGCTTCTGATGGCCATCAGAAGGCTTTGTACGGCCATCAGAAGCCTGCAAACGGAGATTCCAGCACGCTGCGTGAGTGATTTCAGCACGCTGCAGAGGCCTTTCCAGCGCGCTGTAAAGGCGTTTTCAGCACATGGCAAGCAGGCGGGGAAGCCAGTCTGTCATGGGTGAAGGGCAGCTGAGCAGGCCGCAGTTGTATTGCAGGTTGAGGAAGGAGAGGCGTATGCGATGCTTGGGAGCGAACTTGTCATTATAGACTGACAGGCTTCGGCCGCTGATGCATCCTTCTGCCTTCACCTCTACAGGGATGATTTCTTCGTTCCATTGAAGCAGGAACTCCACTTCTGCCCTACTCTCGGATGACCAGTAATAAGGGCTGTCGCGCTTGAGCATGGGCATTAGTGACTGCAGGACAGCATTCTCGGCCATTGCCCCTTTGAACTCTGTGTAGTTGGCTGTAGGGCTTACGATGATGCTGGCAGGCAGCTTGGCCAGGCGGCGCAGCAATCCGCAGTCGGATGCGTAAAGCTTAAAGGCGCCCAGATCTTCGTAGGCAGAAAGGGGAAGGAGAGGCTTTGTGATGTTGGAGATGCGATATATCATGCCCGCATCTTCCAGCCACATGAGGGCATCCTCATAGTCTTTGGAACGTGCTCCAGGCTTCACCACCTTGTAGAGGAACTTACGGTTTTCCTTGGCCAACTGTGATGGCAGGGAGTGCCAAACGGCATGAATGCGTGGTATCTCACGCGGTTCGGCATACTTGGAAAAGTCCAGCTCGTAGAGGTCCAGTATATCCTGCAGGATGTTGTCGATGGCTTCTGTGCCCATGTTCTCCAGCATGGCATTGGCAGCATCGGGCATTCCGCCGCATACCATATACCTCCGGTACTCCAGAATGAGCTTGTTGAGGATGATTTCCGGCAGCTTCTCTATGGCCTCCAAGTGGTCAACGTACTCAAAGGTAGCCTTGTCCGACGCGCGGAGAAACTCCCGGAACGACAGAGGGAACATCCTTATGACCCTCACTTTGCCTACCGGCACGGTCATTCTGCGCCTTTTTACAGCCACTCCCAGCAGGGAGCCTGCTGCTATGATGTGGTATTGTGGGGCATCTTCACAGAAGTATTTCAGGCTGTTGAGCGCCTCTTCGCACTCCTGTATCTCATCGAAAATGATCAGGGTCTTGCCTTCGATGATGGGTACAGCGGAATAGAGTGACAGTTCCTTGATAATCCTATCGGGCGACTTGGAGTTCTGGAAGGCCGACCGCAGTTCGCTCTGTCTGTCAAAATCAAACCTTGCACAATACTCAAAGCATTCTTGACCGAAGGTTTCCATCACCCACGTCTTGCCTATCTGCCTTGCTCCTTGCAGCAACACAGGCTTCCTCTCGGGGCTATCCTTCCACTCTCTGAGTGTACTGATAATGTCTCTTTCTATCCTCATAACTACACTGGCAAGTGCGGATTTGTGTATTGACACCACACTTTTCTGCACTTAATAGTGCAAATGTAGCGCTTTACCCCCAATTGGGAAAACAATTTCCCAAGAAAAATCACCTGCTTCTCTTGCATCTGCAAAAAGGCTTCCCCCATTGGCCGATTATTGTGGGAAGGATGCTTCAGTAAGGCTCTTTTTCCGTAACTATTCAGCGATAGGCATGACAAGTCTTCAAACCTCGAATAAGGCTTGAA
>SAMEA104315421__coassemble_474_pt1 | contig 115123 bp, 91 predicted proteins | sample SAMEA104315421__metabat2_low_PE_030 | metagenome-assembled genome bin SAMEA104315421 (sample SAMEA104315421) | gut metagenome | biome: Monkey gut; feature: monkey-associated habitat; material: faeces | place: China | collected 2013
CAGCCTTGGGTTGGACGGTCAAGAACAACCTATTCGCTGATTTGAAGACATACAGGAAGTGCAGAAGGCCTATATCTCCTTGTTCATTCCCAATCGGTCATTAGGCTTTCCCGATGTCGTACGGCAAGGAGAAATCCTTTATCTTTTCCCGTATCGTAAGGATTGTCGCGTTTTCAGCGACCTCGCCAGATAAAGAAATGTGCTTGCCTTTCGTTCTGCCCAGATAGGCAGGCGTGGACAGCAACTCATAACGTATGGTCTTGAGGAAATGCTTCTTTTCGGAGTTGATCAAGGCGTGCCGGAACAATGACATGAGATTGTATGCCATTATGATGAAGTTTAAACGGATATAGGTAGAAGCATCTTGTGATGGTTAAATGCTTCTACCTATATCAATATAACTCTTATGCAGGCTTTTGTTTGCCTGTTAGCTTGTTCAGAGTATGTTTCCGTCAGAGGGGCGTCAGCCTGCTTCGGCGGTTTGTTGTCCCTTATTCATGCATGCTTACTCTTTCTTCAGGAAGTCCTCCACTTTCTGTGCCGTCTTCTTGCCTGCAGCAATGGCTCGCACCACCAGGCTGGCTCCTGATGCGGAATCGCCTGTGACGAAGACACCTTGAGGATATTGGGGATGCTGTGGCTTGAGAAATCCCATGGCCAGAAGGACAAGGTCACAACGAATGATCTCCTTGTGTCCATCGAGCTTCATGATTGGCCGTCCGCCCTGTGGATTGGGCTCCCACACCACACCTTCCACTTCGGCTCCCGTGAGTTTTCCGTTTTTGCCGATAAAGCGATTGGTGTTGAGCAACCATCGGCGCTCACATCCCTCTTCGTGGCTGCTGGTTGTCTTGAGCACCACAGGCCAGGCGGGCCAGGGAGTAGCAGGATTGTCACCCACAGGTGGTTTGGGCATGATTTCTATCTGAGTGACACTCAGGCTGCCCTGACGATGGGCTGTACCTATGCAGTCGCTGCCTGTATCGCCACCGCCTATCACCAGCACGTGCTTGCCTTGTGCGGTCACCAGATCCTTCGCATCAGGCAATTCGCCCTCCAGGATGCGGTTCTGCTGGCTCAGCAGGTCAAGTGCCAGATGTACGCCTTTCAGTTCCCTTCCAGGGATGTTGAGGTCGCGTGCGGTGGGAGTGCCTGTAGCTATCACATAGGCATCGTGCTTGCCAATGGCCTTCTCCAACTCTTCCATGCTGAAGGAATCGGACTGCAGGGGTACTCGCACGCCGTAGTGGAACTGTATTCCTTCGGCCTCCATCAAGTGGATACGTCGGTCGATGACCTCTTTCTGTAGCTTGAAGTTGGGTATTCCGTAGCGCAACAGTCCACCGGCCTTCTCGTTGGCATCATACACGTCAACGGTCTGTCCCTGGCGGTTGAGATACCAGGCAGCGCTGAGTCCGGCAGGTCCGGCGCCGATGACAGCTACGCTCTTGCCCGTGCGTTTCTCGGGTGGACAAGGAACGATGTAGCTCTCCTGCCAGGCACGTTCCATGATGGCACACTCGTCCTCACGGTTGGTAGTCGGCTCATGCATGGTGAGCTGCAACACACAACTCTTCTCACACAAGGCAGGGCAGATACGTCCTGTAAACTCCGGGAAGGGGTTGGTGCTGGTGAGAATCTTGTAAGCCAGTTCCCACTTGCCGCGGTAGAGTGCATCATTCCATTCGGGACATTTGTTGCCCAGCGGGCATGCCCAATGGCAGAAAGGTACACCGCAGTCCATGCATCGGCTTGCCTGTTCGCGTCGGTCATGCGTGTTGAGCGTCTGCTCCACTTCGCTGAAATCGTGGATTCGTTCACCTACTGGCCTGTAGCCAGCCTCCTTGCGGTGGATGCTTAAGAATGCTTTCGGATTTCCCATAATATAATATGTGTGGCCTGATTCCTCCCTGCACAGGCAGTGGAGGTGATGCGAGGCGCTTGTTTTAATGGTTTGTTTAATGAAGTTTGTTTGTGCCGAAGCTTGCCATCCAGGCTTCCCCCAAGGGGGAGAGAGGAACTGACCCTCTCCCGACCTCTCGTTGAGGAGTGGAGCAGAGAACTCTGCCAGCCTTCTTGTGGGAAGGATAGTCAAGAGCATCCCTCTCCTCCTCGCCTTGCTTTGGATGGAAGCCTATTGCGTATCATATATCTTCGTTGTCTTTCCTTGACAGAGAGGTTCATTCGCAATCCTTGGTTGAATCCGTTCGTGAATGCTCTCCGCCAGGCTTAGTAGTCTCTTGCTATGTCGGCTATCTTCTGCTGTAGTTTCTTCATCTGCTCCTCCTGCAGCACCCGCTTGTACTCAATGGGCACTACTTGGATGAACTGATTTACATGGTGGTTCCAGTCATCGAGCATCAGTCGTGCCAGTCGCGAACCCGTATAGAGCCAGTGCTGGCGGATGAGCTCGTGAAGTTCCTTGCGGTAGCTGCTTTCCTCCACCAGCGAGAGTTCCACCATATCCATGTTGCAGAAGTAGTCAAAGTTGCCCTCCTTGTTCCATACATATGCCACTCCTCCCGACATGCCGGCGGCAAAGTTGCGTCCTGTCTGGCCCAGAACCACCACACGTCCGCCTGTCATGTATTCACAGCAGTGGTCTCCTGCACCTTCCACCACGGCAGTAGCACCCGAGTTTCTCACGGCAAAGCGCTCGCCTACCTGTCCGTTGACATAGAGTTCGCCTGATGTAGCACCATAGAGTCCGGTGTTGCCGGCGATGATGTTGTCTTCGGCTACGAAGCTCTCGCTCGAACGCACAGGCGGCAGTATGCTGATGCGTCCACCTGACAGACCCTTGGCAAAGTAGTCGTTGGCCTCACCTTCCAGTTTGATGTTCACTCCTCGTGTGAGGAATGCGCCGAAGCTCTGGCCTGCCGAGCCCTTGAACTTGATGTTGATGGTGCTGTCGGGCAAGCCTTTTTCGCCGTATTTGCGTGCTATCAGACCCGAGAGCATGGTGCATGTAGCTCGGTCGGTATTCTTGATTGCGTAGTCGAGGTGAATCTCGTGAGCCGTCTGTACAGCCTCGCGTGTATCGGCCAGGATGTCGAAATCCTTCACGTCATCCACATGGGTAAATGCTCTGCCGTCCCAGTGCTGCGGATCACCCTCGGTGTGCAGCAGGCGGCTGAAGTCCAGTGTGGCCGACTTGCTTCCTGCCTCTTGTGGCTTCATCTCGATAAGGTCGGTACGGCCGATGATTTCGTTGAGTGAGCGGAATCCCATGGCTGCCAGATACTCGCGCACTTCCTGTGCCAGGAAAGTGAAGTAGTTGACCACATATTCGTAGTGCCCTCGGAACTTCTTTCTCAGTTCTGGATTCTGTGTTGCAACGCCCACAGGGCATGTGTTTGTATTGCATTTGCGCATCATCACACATCCCAGCACGATGAGGGGAAGCGTGCCAAAGGCAAACTCGTCGGCACCCAGCAGAGCCATTGCTATCACATCCCGGCCGGTCTTCAACTGGCCGTCAGTCTGCAGGCGCACTTGATGACGCAGACCATTGAGGGTAAGTGTCTGTTGTGCTTCACTCAGTCCTATCTCGGGGCTGATGCCTGCAAAGCGCATCGAACTGGCAGGTGAAGCGCCGGTACCGCCTTCGGCACCACTGATGACGATGAGGTCGGCATTGGCTTTGGCCACACCAGCAGCGATAGTTCCCACGCCGCTCTCTGCCACCAGCTTTACACTTACAGCAGCCGAGGGGTTGACATTCTTCAGGTCAAAGATGAGCTGTGCCAAATCCTCGATACTGTAGATGTCGTGGTGGGGTGGGGGTGAAATCAGGCTGATGCCAGGTATGCTGTTTCTCGTGTGTGCGATAATCTCGTTCACCTTGAAGCCTGGGAGTTGTCCGCCCTCTCCTGGCTTGGCACCTTGAGCCACCTTTATCTGAATCTCCTCGGCGTTGACCAGATATTCTGTAGTCACACCGAAGCGTCCGCTTGCCACCTGCTTGGTCTTGCTGCTTAGTGATATGCCTTCGAATGAACTGTGATAGCGTTCTCTGTCTTCGCCTCCTTCGCCCGTGTTGCTGCGGGTACCCAGTTTGTTCATGGCCAGTGCCAGTGCTTCGTGAGCCTCTATGCTGATGGCTCCAAAGGACATGGCTCCTGTGACAAAGTGCTTCACGATGCTCTCCACAGGCTCCACTTCATCGATGGGAAGAGGCTTGGCGGCAGTGCGTATCTGGAAGTAATCGCGGATGAAGATGGGCTCATCCTTCTGGTCAACCAGCTGCGTGAACTCCTTGAACTTCTTGTAGCTACCCAGTCTGGTGGCCAGTTGCAGCGTGCTGATGGTCTCTGGATTCCATGCATGGCGGATGCCGTCGCGACGATAGTTGAACTGACCGTTGTTGGGAAGGAAGTCCGGTTCCTTCTCTGCCAGCAACCCCTGCTTGTGCAGACGGGTCTGGTCTTGTGCTATGTGTGCCAGTCCGATACCGCCTATGGTGCTTGTTTCTGTACCGAAGTACTTGCGCAGGAGTGGTTCACCCAGTCCTATGCTCTCAAAGATCTTGGCTCCACGATAAGAGCGTATGGTGCTGATGCCCATCTTCGACATAATCTTGAAGAGTCCCTTGCACACTGCCTTTATATAGTTTTTCTCGGCTGTTTCGTAGTTCTCCTGTATTTCACCCCGCTTGACCAAGTCGTCCAGTACGGCAAACGTCATGTAGGGGCAGATGGCGCTTGCTCCATAACCCAGGAGCAGAGCAGCATGCATCACCTCGCGTATTTCACCGCTTTCCACGATGAGGGCAGTCTGCACACGCTTGCCCACGCTTATCAGATGGTGGTGCACTGCGCTTACAGCCAGCAATGAAGGTATGGCGGCATGCTCATCGTCGATATCCCTGTCGCTCAGGATGATATAGCTGATGCCGTTATCTACGCTCTCTTCGGCCTGATGACAGAGCTGTTCCAGTGCATTGCGTAGTCCGCTCTCACCTTGGGCTACGGGGAACAGGATGGGCAGTTTGGTGGTGTTGAAGCCCTTGTAGCGTATGTTGCACAGGATGTCAAGCTGCGTGTTGTTGAGCACGGGATGCGGCAGACGCACCATTTTGCAGTTCGACTCATCGGGTGTCAGTATGCCTGAGCCTACTGCACCGATGTATTCGGTGAGCGACATGACCAGCTCCTCGCGGATGGGGTCGATGGCCGGATTGGTCACCTGGGCAAATTGCTGGCGGAAGTAATTGAAGAAGATTTGCGGACGCTTGCTTGCTACAGCCAGCGGTGTGTCGTTTCCCATGGCAGCTACAGGCTCTGCACCGTTGACACACATGGGTATGATGGTCTTCTCGATATCCTCTTCGCCATAGCCGAATGTCAGCAACCTGCGCTCCAGATTATCTACCTCGTTGGTGACCCTACGGCCGCTCTTCAGGTTCTCCAGCTGGATGCGGTTGGTACGCAACCACTCCTTATAGGGATGGGCCTTGGCCAGACGGTCCTTTATCTCGCCGTCATAATAGATTTTGCCTTCCTGCGTATCGATGAGCAGCAGTTTTCCTGGTTGCAGACGTCCCTTCTCGGCTATCTCTCCAGGCTCGAAATCCATCACGCCCACCTCACTTGCAACCACCATCATACCCTTGTTGGTAATGGTGTAGCGGCTGGGTCGGAGACCGTTTCTGTCAAGCATACCACCGGCATAGCGACCGTCACTGAAGAGCAGTGCAGCAGGTCCGTCCCACGGTTCCATCAGTATGGAGTAGTATTCGTAGAAGGCTTTCAGTTCGTCCGAGATGGGGTTTTTGTCGTTGAAGCTCTCGGGTACCATGACGGCCATAGCCTGTGGCAGCGAGAGTCCACTCATAACGAAGAACTCAAACACATTGTCCAGACTGGCCGAGTCACTCATGCCCGGCTGTATGATGGGACTGATGTCCTTTACGCTGCCCAGTGCTTCGCTGTCGAGCACACTCTCGCGGGCTTTCATCCATGAGCGGTTGCCTCGTATGGTGTTTATCTCTCCGTTGTGTGCCAGCAGGCGGAAGGGTTGTGCCAGCGACCAGGTTGGGAAGGTGTTGGTGCTGAATCGGCTGTGCACCAGAGCCAGTCCGCTGGTGAAGTAGTTGTTGCTCAGGTCGGGGAAGTAGGCTCGTACCTGTGTGCTCGAGAGCATACCCTTGTAGATGATGTTCTTGCTGGACAGGCTCACGATGTAGAAGTCGTGGTCATCCACGCGCCTCTCGATACGCTTTCTTATCAGATATAGCGTGCGCTCGAAGCGTGGAAAAGCCTCATCCGTAACTCCTGTCACAAAGAGTTGCTTGATGTCGGGTTCCACCTCCCTTGCACTTTCGCCAAGGCATTCCGGGCATGTGGGTACGGTTCTGAGCCTCATCAGATTGAGCCCTTCGCGCTCAATCTCCTCTATGATGATGGATAGGATTTCCTGCTGGCGCTCTTTGTCCTTGGGCAGGAATACAAGTCCGGTGCCATAGTGACCCTTCTCGGGCACTGGGATTCCTTGCAAGAGAATAAACTCATGAGGGATTTGCAGCATGATGCCGGCACCGTCTCCTGTTTTACCATCGGCTCCCTCTGCACCTCTGTGGCGCATGTTCTCCAGCACTTTGAGCGCGTTATCTACCAGTTCGTGGCTTTTGTTTCCGTGGATGTTGACCACCATGCCCACGCCGCAAGCGTCGTGCTCGTTCTCGGGATTATAGAGTCCCTTCCTTTCCAATCTTTCTTTTTTCATGCCAAATGCCGTTTTGTTTGACGTTTTGGTTGTGGTATCCTGTATGTGGTTGCAAAGTTATGGTGATTTGTGGAAACAAATGATAAAAAGTAAGTAAAAAGTTGCTTTTGCTTACGAAATTCTATTCTATACCTTATATATAGTGACGGATTGTAGGGTAGAGTTGAATGTTTTGTTTGGGCAAGTTCTTTTCTGAGGGTGCGATTGTCGCTTGTGTGAGGATGATTGATTGGATGAGTTTGCTTATGGTGTGTTGTCTTTAATCTGATTTACAGTGATGAAATGGGTGCTTTGATGCTGTTTTGCACGAATAGTGTCACTCTTTGCACGATAATTGTATATCATTGTGTGGGGAAAATCGTAATTTTGCAAGCAGATGATGAGACCGGTCTGTGAGATGGGGCGGTTTGATGACTTTGTACAGCTGCTTCGCTCGGGACTGTCGATAAGAGCAATAACTATATAATAGAAATAAGTATGCGTAGCACTCTAAGGACCACGTTCCTCTCTCCGCAGTCTGATCCCATGACGGGATGGAAGCGCACCAAACCCAGTTATGAGGAGGGATACATGCCCGATGCACCCATGAACGCCATTACCTGAAAGGGGTGCCCACCACGTGGGATGAGACACGTTTCGTAGATGGTTATCCTGGCAAGTATGCTGTCATAGCCCGCCGTCATGGCAATAGCTGGTATGTGGCTGCTCTCAATGGCACCGATAAGGCCCTCACTCTGACTCTCCAACTGCCCATGTTGGCCGGGCAGCAGGTGGATTACTATTATGAGACGCCCGACAAGCAAAGCCTTTGGCCCAAGTCGGCTATACGCCAGACCAAGGTGGGCAAGGACGGTAAGATGAAAATCAATATGCAGCCCATGGGTGGAAGTATCATCTGTAAATAACATAAAGACAAAATGATGACAAGACGGATTCTACATATAGCCTTCCTCCTGCTGGCTCTCTCAGCCATTGGGCTCAAGGCTCAGCAAAACCCCATTCTGCCTGGTTTCCATGCCGACCCAGAGGTGCTCTACAGCCACCTGACGCATCGCTATTACATCTATTCCACTACCGACGGTACACCTCACTGGGGTGGCTACACATACCGATGCTACTCGTCGGCCGACCTCAAGGAGTGGCGTGATGAGGGTGATGTGCTTAACGCACGTGACGGACAGATTCCCTGGGCCAATGGCAACCTGTGGGCTCCTGCCGTCGAGGAGGTGAAGGTGGGCAAGGGACGTTATCGCTATTACCTTTATTATAGTGCCAACCCCAAGACCGAAGGCGGTAAGCAGATAGGTGTGGCAGTGAGCGATTCGCCCACAGGTCCCTTCACCGACCACGGCAAACCCATCATCACGCAGGCGCCAGAGGGGTGTCGTGGACAGCAGATAGATGTGGATGTGTTTGTTGACCCTGTTTCCCTCAAACCTTATCTCTATTGGGGCAACGGCTACATGGCGGGTGCGCAGCTGCGGAAAGATATGCTCTCCATCAAGCCCAATACGCTGCGGGTACTCACTCCTGAGGGTGGAACGCTCAAGGATTACGCCTACCGCGAGGCTCCCTATGTATTCTATCGCCAGGGGCTTTACTATTTCCTGTGGTCAGTAGATGATACGGGCTCGGCCAACTATCATGTTGCCTATGGCACATCAACCAGCCCCTTGGGACCCATCAGCGTGGCGAAAAATCCAGTCATCCTGCAGCAAGACCCTTCGCAGGGCATTTACGGAACCGCACATTGTTCTGTGATTTGCCTTCCAGGCACTGATGAGTGGTATGTCATCTATCATCGCATCAACCGCCACTTCATTCAGCCCGATGAGCAACCGGGCATTCATCGCGAGGTGTGCATCGACCGCATGGAGTTTGAGTCCGACGGAAGCATCAGGCCTGTGAAGCCTACCCATGCTGTGACCAACAAGGACGGTTCGCCCAACCTCATTTCCTCGGACAATCCATAATTCAGACATGTTCATACAGTCCCGTTTTCTCCTGTCTCGCAAACATATCAAGAATCACGAACGGTACACGAAAGGTGGGCGTATGTTGTTGAAAATGGGTTTGCGCAAGTCTCTATCTGCCTTTTTTTATAGGAATAGCCAATTTGATGGAGGCAATAGTATGTGTGGTAATAGAGTTTTGTGTAAGTTTGCAATGGCTGATGATAAAAACAGCAAACTGGCATGACTGTTATAACACAAAGACAGCAAAATATGAAACGGGTTTTTGTAGCCTTCCTGCTTCTTGCTGCTCTTTTCCTGGTTCCAATGCCATTGTCGGCGTGCGGCGCGGGGCTTTTTGGACAGGCGAGGCTCAGGTATGGACGCAGATGAAGGCATGAAACGGGGAGGATTTCCCAAAGGACTACTGCCGGTAGGATAATCTTTCGACAAGAGATAAACAATAAATATGGTTATGAAGAAGTTCTATTCTTTTATTCTAATCTTGCTGGCAGTGCTTCCCGTATCTGCCAAGTCATGGACAACTGAGCAGGTGAAGGGCCTGATATTCAGCGTGAACACTTATTGGCAGAAGAACAATAAGGCAGAGGTAAACGCCTTCTGGGACAATGCTGTATATCATACAGGCAACATGGAGGTGTATAAACTGTTCCAGGATGCCAAGCAACTCAGTTACAGCAGCCGCTGGGCTTATGCCAACAACTGGAGTGGAGCCACTGAGGCAGACCCCCGCCGCTGGAAATATAAAACGGGCAGCCGCAACAAGGAGTTTGTTCTCTTTGGTGACTGGCAGGTTTGCTTCCAGACATATATCGACCTCTACAACTTCGCCATTGCCAATGGTGAGAGCGATGAAGACCTCTACTTCATGGTCAAGCGTGCCAAGGAAGTGATGCGCTACCAGGCTTACTCCAAGCCCACAGACTACTGGTGGTGGGATGATGCGCTGTATATGGTGATGCCGGTGTTGACCAAGATGTACAAGTTGACGGGTGACGTACAGTATCTGGACAAGCTCTATGACAACCTGCAATATACTGACAGCGTAATGCTGGACGCTGAGACAGGGCTTTATTTCCGCGACGCACGCTATGTATATCCCAAGCACAAGACCGAGAAGGGGCTTAAGGACTTCTGGGCACGTGGTGACGGATGGGTGCTTGCCGGACTGGCCAAGGTGCTGCAGGATATGCCCAAGGACTACAAGCACCATCAGTTCTTCGTGGATAAGTTTGTGCGAATGGCCAAGGTGCTTGCCAAGAACCAGCAGAAGGAGGGCTACTGGACCCGTTCTATCCTTGACCCCGAGCAGGCTCCCGGCCCTGAGACCAGCGGCACAGCATTCTTCACCTATGGTATGATATGGGGCGTGAATAATGGTTATCTCTCTCATAAGGACTTCAAGAAGCCCATCGAACGTGCATGGACCTATCTGTCGGAGACTGCCATACAGGCTGACGGCAAGGTGGGATATGTGCAACCCATCGGTGACAGGGCCATCCCCGGGCAGACTGTAGATGCTGAATCACAGGCCAACTTCGGCGTGGGGGCCACTCTGCTGGCTGCTTGCGAGTATTACAGATATCTGCAGAAGTAGGATGACAGGCTGTTCTTATCGTCTGGTCGGGCTGCTCCTGCTGGCCTTGGGAACTTCCCTTGCAGCTCCTGCCAAGGTGGTTCTGCGGGTGAAGAACTCCTCTGGCGTGCAGCGTCACGAGGTGGTGGCCTTCTGTGCCGAGGATGTCTTTCGGGCACTCGGTACTGACTGCGAAACGCCTGTCAGGGTGCTTGACTCCTACAGACAGCAGGTACCCTGCCAGCTCACACACGACGGCCAGTTGCTCATCGAGGCTGCTGTCTGTCCGTACGGAGAAACCTGCTATGTGGTGGAGAAGGGAGAGCCAGAGGCATTCCAGAGTTCTGTGGATGCCTACTTCTGCCAGTGGCGTGCTGATGACTTCACGTGGGAGAACGACCTTTGTGCCTATAGAGCCTACGGGCCAGCCTTGCAGCGCAGCGGCGAGAGGGCATATGGGCTTGATGTGTGGCTGAAGTCAACACGCGAGTTGGACGTGCGCAGGCGGTACAGGGAGCATCTTGAGGCCATGAAGGAGCGCGACGAACTGAATCGCCAGGGAAAGCGCAGGGAAGCAGCCATTGCTTTTGACCGCAAATCGTACCATATCGACCACGGAAGAGGACTCGACTGCTACAGCGTGGAAGCCAGCCTTGGATGCGGAACTCCTGCCATCATGCTGGGCGACAGCATCGTGATGCCATGGGCTTTCCTGGACTATCAGGTGCTGGATAATGGCCCTTTGCGCCTGACCTTCAAACTCACTTACCCTGAGGTGCTCATCGAGGGTCAGAGGGTCAGGGAGCACAGATTGATAAGTCTGGACAAAGGTTCGCTTTTCAATAGGATTACGGTCTGGTACGATGGTCTCAAGCGTCCCACGACCCTGTGCAGCGGAGTGGTTGTGCATGATGACGACGTTTCATCGCTCACGCTGGCTTCTGACTTTGTGGCCTATAGCGACCCGACCGATGCGCCCAAGCGCCACAACTTCCAGATATATGTGGCTACCGTCTATCCCGAAGGTCACTGCAAGACACGATTCATAAAGGATAAATGGCACGCAAAGCAGGGTATCAAGGGCAATGCAGTGGGCATGAAGCGCAATGTGAAGGCAGGCGAGCGGTGGACCTATTGGTTTGGTGCCTCGTGGTGCAAGGGTGCTACGCCCGACCAGGCTGCCTGGATGCTGCAAATCATGTCGTTGGTGAGCCGCTGCCACTCGCCTCTGCACACCAGCGTAACCCATGAATAAGAACGGCGAGGGGCTTTGGCTCGCCTTGGTATATAGGATAAACAAAAAACGCAGTGCGCTGCGATGCCCAACGCAGTGCACTGCATCAGCCGTTGCAGCACGCTTCGATGGCCAATGCAGCGCACTGCGGCATTTGACCGATAATTCTGTGGTATGAAGAGGAGCATGGAAAACTCAATTCCACGCCAGTCTCTTCGTCTGTGAAATCCGCTCTCTGATTCTCCGTCCAGTGCGGCAGGCATCTCTGCCTTCCCTTTTGAGAGGAAGCTTCTGGTGCCGCCGATGCCTCTGTCTTCCTTACCGAGAGGAAGTTTCCGGTGCCGTCCTGCGGCTTTATTTGTTGATATAATCCAGAATCTGTTCGGCGTGGATTTTGGTCTTGATTTCCTTGGGAGTGAAAATCTTCTCTATTACGCCTTCCTCGTTTACGAGGTAAGTGGTGCGCAGGATGCCTATTGTCTTGCGGCCACAGGCAACCTTCTCACCCCAGCAACCCAACTCCTGAAGCAGAGTCGTTTCGGTGTCGGCGATGAGGGGGAACTGCAGTCCTTGTGCATCAGCAAACTTCTTCTGCAGTGCCTGCTTGTCCTTGCTCACTCCGATAATCGCATATCCGGCTGCGGCCAGCTCCTCCTTGTGTGCCTGCAGCGAACAAGCCTCTGCTGTGCAACCGCTTGTGTTGGCCTTGGGATAACTGTAAAGCACGATTTTCTGCCCGCGATAGTCGCTTGCCTTAATCTCTCTTCCGTCTTGGTCAATGCCCAGAATCTCGGGAATCTTATCACCTACTGTCATGATGGTATGTATTATAGTTTATGGTTTGTCTGTATGTCTCTTCCTTTCCTGTAGTCTGCCTGTGCCAATGTGCGGTGTTGTCACACAAACAGTTCGTTGCTCTTCCTGTCCTTGCAGAGCGGTTCGAGGTGTGCCGCCAGCATCTTCAGGCGCTCGCCTATGCCACGTGCCTGCATGGGGCAGACTGCCACACAGCGCATGCAACCGATGCAAAGGGCGTGGTTGTTGCCCTTCGGATTGTCAGGCGAGATGGCTCCAGTGGGGCTGAATGTTATCTGATGTATGTTCATGAAGATGATTGTATTTGCGTTGTTGCTATATTGCTATGATGTTACAGTTCCTTTGGACAGAAGCAGGCAGAGATGTAAATCACGCCTGCCAGCGCCAGCGCAGAGCCCAAGCCCACGTAGAAAGAGGCGATGAAGGCTGCTGGCACGGCCGGGCATCTGCGCAGCAATACGCCAAACGTAATCATGAATATCATGATGAGATAGGATTTCACGGGCATGATATCCCACAGCTTACGCTTCTCAAGCTCTATCTCCCGAATGCGCTGCACGTTCTGAAAGAGCATCCTGACGAACATCCTTGAGAACACAACCATAGTGGCTATGCATCCCAGAATCATCACAACGGTGGTGGCATCTGTACTCATCCACGACACCACACCTATCCTGCAGACATTGAAGCCTGCTGTAAGCCAGATGATACCAGCCAGGAAAGCAAGTGATTTGGTTCTCATATTACTCTTTATAGTCCTTAGTATTTGACATTGAATGTGTCTATGTGTATAGAACGGTATTCTGCCCTCATCCCAGGATGCGGCTTTCTTCGTCCGTTTGTCGCTCTTCTGTCCGTCACTTGACCTTCAGCGTTCGCAGATATGCTTTCTTGTCCGAGGTGATTCTGTAGCTTTCGATGGCCTTTTGGATGGTCTTGTTGTGGGTCCAGGGCGGCAAGGACTGTCGCTCGATGTAGGGTATCGTAGCTTCCCATTGCTTGGCGAGGGCTGTGGCGAAGAACCATGCAACCATCATCCTTATATAATACTCTTCGCTCCTTACCGATGCAGGAATCTGGAGGTAACCAGCCTTGAAGTCCTGGTCAAGGTAGTGTGACATAAGCATCTCTATTCCAAAACGGCAGGTGTAGGTGTGCGGTGACTGGCTCCAAGCGATTATCTTCTGCATGAGCAGTTCCTTGTGCTTGGAGAAGACTTTGGGTGACAGGATATCGCAAACGGCCCAGTTGTCTATATGGAGCAGAAAGGCATCAGTGAGGCAGATGCATTCTTCGTAGTCCTTGACCTGTGATATCAGAAGAGCGTGAAGCATGTTTTCATCGTAGAAACGGTGAGGCAACTCCTGGAGGAAGTGCTTGTGTTCATCCTCATGGGCATAGGCTTTGGCAAACTGGCGCAGTATGGGTACACGTACACCGATGATGCTTTCTGCTGGCACGCTTGGTGTCAGTTTGGCCTGGAAGGCTGCATACTGCTTGTCCTGTAGGCTGAACAGTCTTTCTTGAAGTGGTGTCATGTGGTCCATTTTGCCTGATGCTGCTTGTGTCGGTACTTTGGTTTTCTGATGGCGGGCGTTTCTCCTCCTCTTATTGCTCCCTTATGAAATGCGGGAAAGCCTCTTCGCCCAATTGTGGAGCATACTCAAATCCCTCATGGGAGAATGCTGTCAGTTCCTGAGGAGTGAGGAGCCGGTTGTTGAGGATGAACCTCACCATTGCCCCTCGGCAGGATTTGGCCCATACGGCCTGCATCTTGAGGTTGCCGTCGCTTTGCCTTACGTAGAAGAGCGGATGGATGACCTTAACCTCCCGACAGACTCTGTTCCAGTCGAACAGATGCTCATATTCTTCGGTGGAAAGGTGAATCAGGATGCCGTCATCTGCCTTCACGCTGCCGATGAGCACGTCTGTGAGCTTGTCGCGCCAGAACTGGTTGACGGGTTTGTCGCCGGTTGCCTCGAGCGTCACACAATGCTCCATGCGGTAAGGTACGATGCCGTCCATGGGACGCAACAGCCCATAGAGGAAGCAGGTAATCCACAGATGTTCCTGTGCAAAGGCCAATGCCTCATCGCTCAAGGTCTTTGCCCGCAGATGCTTGTAGGCTTGCCCATTGTAGGCCAATATGGCTGGTAGTTTCTCTGCAACAGCAAAATCCTGGTAACGCTTCCAGTTCTCGGCCGCTATCTTGGGGCTACAGTCCAGTTGGCGAGCCAGCTCCTCCACATCCATCATGGCCATCTCCGCAGCCAGTGAGTTGGCTGTGGATTGGAAGAGTGGGGTAGAGAGCGGCTTGCGCTCTGCCTTGTCAAACATGATTTTGGCATTTGCCAATAGTATCTGCATTCGTCTCTTGTCGTTTGGTGGTTAAGTGAAGGCTTCGTCTATGTGCCCTGACAGACTCAGTCCAACTTGGTCATGTGGTAGCCGAGGCGCTTGAGTTCCATCGACATACCCATGAGATACATCTGATGCAAGGCCGACACATAGGCCTGGAAAGCCTCCTTGGTGCCTGGTTCGAGCTGGCTGTGGTAGAGCAGACTGTGCGTGCGTGATGCACATTCGCCCACTGTCTTGGCCAATGCTGTCTGCTCCTCCTCGGTCAGCAGAAGCACTTCCTCGCAGATGTATTCGTCCATGTGGTCGAAGTCACGCTGGTCTCTCAGATACTTATAAAGGTCAGCTTCCTTGCTGTAGCGTTCCCACTTTGTGTCCCAGAGCTTTGCAATGGCCATGCCGATGAACATCATCCATCCTATGGATACTATAGGATAAGCACCGAACTCCCTCATGCCGTCGGGCAGATAGCTCTCACCCACCTTGGTCCATAGTTCTTCGATGTCGGGAGCCTGGGGCAATCGTTCATCTACCATTCCTCTGGATAGCAGATATTGGTGCAGGTCGTTGTGTATCTGTTGCTCTATACTGTTGTCGTCTTTCTTTGTCTCCATGTCATTTGACCGTTATGTTCGTTTACTCTTGATGGCAAAGGTAGTGCATATCGGCCAAGAATCCAAATAAAAGCAGGTGAATCCTCATCCCGGCGCATCTGTCTTGCTCCAGCTGGTAATAGCGTGTGGCCAGGCTCGCTTTGCCGCTTCAGATGATGGAAAAGGTGCGTGTTGCTGGTGTGTATGGAAGTTTCGGCTTCCCAGTAATGGCTTCTGGTATTGTGGATTCACGATTTTATTTGTATCTTTGCGGATGCATCGCATGTTGCCTTTTCTGCTACAGTAATAACCAACAGACAGCAAGCGTTAAACGTGCGAGCTTAATAATACAATAATTATTATGGCAACAGTTGACGACAAGAAGATTATCTTTTCGATGGTGGGAGTGTCTAAGATTATCCCACAAAACCGCAAGCAGATTCTGAAGGACATCTATCTGTCCTTCTTCTATGGCGCCAAGATTGGTATCATCGGCCTCAACGGCGCAGGTAAATCTACGCTGATGAAGATTATCGCTGGGCTGGAACAGCCCACCCAGGGTGAGGTGGTGTGGAGCCCAGGCTACACCGTGGGCTATCTGCCACAGGATCCCCCACTCAATGAAGCAAAGTCCGTGAGGGAGAACGTAATGGAGGGAGTGCAGAGTGTATATGATGCTCTGGCCGAATATGAGGATATCAACCAGAAGTTCGGGCTCGAGGAATACTACTCTGACGCCGACAAGATGGACAAGTTGATGGCTCGTCAGGCAGAGGTACAGGATATCATTGATGCTACTGACGCATGGAATATGGACTCGAAACTGGACCGTGCGATGGCTGCATTACGCTGCCCGCAGGGTGATTTGCCCGTGACGAATCTCTCGGGTGGTGAGCGGCGTCGTGTTGCACTCTGCCGCCTGCTCCTGCAGAAGCCTGATGTGCTGCTGCTCGACGAGCCTACCAACCACCTTGATGCAGAGAGCATCGACTGGCTTGAGCAGCATCTGCAACAGTATGAGGGTACCGTGATAGCTGTTACACACGACCGCTATTTCCTGGATGACGTGAGTGAATGGATTCTGGAACTTGACCGAGGCGAGGGTATTCCCTGGCATGGCAACTACTCTTCTTGGCTTGACCAGAAGACTAAGCGCATGTTGCAGGAGGAGAAACAGGCTTCCAAGCGCCGTAAGGCTCTGGAGCGTGAGTTGGAGTGGGCTCATATGTCACCCAAAGCACGCCAGGCCAAGGGCAAAGCCCGCCTGAATGCCTACGAGAAGATGCTGGGTATGGAGCAGAAGGAACGCGAGGAGAAACTTGAGATCTTCATTCCCAACGGTCCCCGACTGGGCAATAAGGTTATCGAGGCACAGCATGTGCAGAAGGCATTCGGCGACAAAGTACTCTTCAGTGACCTCAATTTCATGTTGCCACCCAACGGCATTGTGGGTGTGATTGGGCCTAATGGTGCAGGTAAGACCACGCTTTTCCGACTCATCATGGGACTGGAACAGACTGACGGAGGAACCTTTGAGGTGGGAGAGACAGTCAAGGTTGCCTATGTGGATCAGCAGCATAAGGATATCGACCCAGAGAAGACTGTATATGACATCATCTCGCAAGGAAATGAGTCTATACGCATGGGAGGACGGTCTGTCAACGTGCGTGCCTACATCTCTCGATTCAACTTCTCGGGCACTGATCAGAGCAAGCTTTGCGGCACACTCTCTGGTGGTGAGCGTAACCGACTGCAGCTTGCCCTTGCCTTGAAGCAGGAGGGTAATGTGTTGCTGCTTGACGAGCCAACCAACGATATTGATGTGAATACTCTGCGAGCTCTGGAGGAAGGTTTGGAGAACTTTGCCGGTTGTGCGGTGGTTATCAGCCATGACCGTTGGTTCCTCGACCGTATCTGCACCCATATCCTTGCCTTTGAGGGCAACGGAGAGGTGTTTTTCTTTGAAGGCAGTTACTCTGACTACGAGATCAACAAGGCCCGTCGTTTGGGTAACGAGGAGATTAAGAAGGGACGCTATCGTAAGCTGATGGAGGACTAATCAGTCAGCATCACCAAATAAAGCCACGCACGCAATCCGTTTCTCTCAGTTCACCTTTTATATGCGGACTGATGTCGCCCAAGGGAGAATGCAATCTCGCTTTTGGGGTAAGGGAAACGAACAGCGTGCGTGGCTTTGTTTTATATAGATGTCGGCCAGGTGACCCGAGGATTCCGACGCTACTTTCTGGTAATGCAGGCTCTTTTCTTTAGTTATGCAGCCACACTGTCGGTGGGATTGAACCATCGGTCGTTCAGGATGAGCCTGATGGGCTTGGATGTTTCATGCAGTCTGATGCGCATGCCAACTTCTCCGTTTCGTGCGGCAGGGAAATTCCACACCGCTCCATCTGCATCATCTACCAATGAGTCGTTGGGTGTATATCCGATACGCATCACTCTGCGTTGCGGGTCATCGGGGTGACTCACCAGCAGAGGAACTTCCTGACGATTGTAGCAGCAGTGTCCCACAATGCCTTTATAGTAGTGGAATGCCGACCAGCAAGCCAGTCCTTCGCTGAAATCACAGTAAGCGCATATTCATGTTTGCCGTCCTTGGTTGTGTTGGTTAGGAATTGTAAGGGACCTTATTCACTCGATATATCTGATCATGTCATCTCTCCGCGGTTTGGCTTCGGGCGCTTCATCGGGGTAGCCCAAAGCGATACAGTAGAGGAGGTTGTAGCCCTCAGAGAATGCCATGCGGTCAAGGAAAGGCTTGGCCGAAGGAGAGTCCAATATCCATCGTGCGGAACTGCCCAGACAGCAGGAACCTATTCCCCTGGCCCATGCAGCCAGGATGATATTCTCGCCCAGCAGTCCGCAATCTATCTGTGCCATATCATACTGTGTGTCGTAAGCGATGCAGATGACGCAGGGAGCATTCACGAAGATGTTCTTGAAGCCCTTTCGATCGGCTATCGCAGGGTTGTCCTTCACCACAGCTTCTGTGATGGAGTCGATGAGGGCAGGCGAATCAATCACCCTCAGCTCATAGGACTGACGGTTCATGCCGTTGGGTGCGTTGATGCCGCAAGCCAGTATCTCGTCCAGAGTCTCACGGCTGATGACAGAGTCCTTGTACGCCCGTATGCTCCTGCGGCTCATCATCAGGTCGGTTACCACACTTGCTGTATCAACAGCCTCAGTTGTCTCCTGCTGTTTGTTCTCACTGCAAGCTGCCAACACCAGCGCAGCCGCTATTCCCAAAAGAATCTTCTTCATGTTTGTATATGTGCTAATGGTTTGCTTTTTTATTCTTGTTCTGTGTCCAAGGGCAGCGAAGGGTTTTCTCCTGTCAGCTTGTCGAAATCTGATCGGAAAAGGCGGTCTTGAATCACTCTGTATTTCTCGAACTCGCTTTCTGCATACTCTTTCGCATATTCCGCACTAACGTGGCCAGCATCCTGCAAAATCTCTCTGTCTGTGGCATCAAGGAATTTGTCGATACGCTTAGCCCAGTCTTCCATAGTCATAGGAATGTGTCGTTCTGCCATATCCTTCGCTATGTCAAGATAGGCATTGACCAGTCGGCCGAGGGCTTGCAGTTCATTTTCTTTCAGGTAGTTCTTTGCTATGCTCACGTCCGACCTTATGATTTTTCCGTCGGGAGCCTTTGCCCATGTCGTTAGTCCCATGTGTTCTTTGTCAGCATTGGCTCGTTCCACTATGAGTTCTGCGGCCGTGTGGCCATGTACAGCATAATGCATCTTGTTCTGCACCTTCTTGAAGAACTCCCTTGTAGCGGGGGCATCACGATTATAGTCAATGGCTGTAGCATAGATGTCAGTCAGTTTCTGATAGAAGTTACGCTCGGAGAGTCTGATTTCACGTATCTCCTCCAGGAGTTGTTCGAAGTAGTCAACGCCGATGAACGCTCCATTCTCCATCCTCTTCTTGTCTATCACATAGCCTCGGATAGCATACTGACGAAGCACAAAGGTGCACCATTGGCGGAATTGTGTGGCTCGCCGTGAATTGGTTCTATAGCCGACGCTGATGATGGCATCAAGGTTGTAGAAGTGTGTGTTGTACGATTTGCCATCTGTAGCAGTTTGTCGGAAATCCCGACACACTACTTCTCTGGTCAATTCTCCTTCCTTGAAAATGTTGGACAGGTGCTCTGCAATGGTCGATCTTCCCTTGTCAAAAAGGGTTGCAATGGCATCCTGTGTACACCAGATGGTTTCATCGGCATACATCACCTGCACTCCGTCTTCTTTACCTTCTGCCATAAAGATAAGAAACTCTGCGGTACTGTTCCTGATGTCAAATCTCTTTGCCATTCCTCGTTTTGCTGTTATTGTTTTGTGACAGGCAACTTTATGTTGCTTGTCTGACCATCTTCTTCATAGATGCAAAGATAATGAAAAAATCCGATTGGGCTGCCGGGATAGGTGCTTAATCGTATTCCTGAATCGTGTGTGGCTGTCTCGAGGCTGTGGATACATGCCTGTTCTCATATAAAATTAGGTGTGTTCTTCTCTCTTCTCAATAGAAAAACTCTATCTTTGCGGGCTGATATGAAGTTGTGCATGGTTTTGTGGAGAGAACTTTGCAATTGTTGTACTTGTGGAAGTAAAGATGATGCGAAAAGGATTATACAAACATGATTTTGGAGTTTTATGGTTGTTTCTCTTGGCTTTGATTGTCGTTTCTTTGGCGGCTGAGGCTAAAGATGTGGAACCGCTGGAGGCTGTGAAGATAGCACAGAGATATGTAAGGCTGCCAGAGGAAACTGTTGTCAAGATGCAGGCGCGAAAGAGACTGCACAAGACAAACGCTCCTTATTATATATTCAATGATGCTCAGGGATGCGGGTTTGTGGTTGTCGCAGGCGATGATGATATGGGCGAAGTGCTGGCGTATGGAACTGAGGGCGTGCTGGATACGCTCAATGCCAACCCTGGCGTAAGGCTCCTTCTGGAGAGTTACAGGCAAACATATGACGTACTGAAGCAGGGAAATGCGCCTGTCAAGGCGGCTGCTCATGCCGGACTGTATGCTCAAACCGTCCAGCCACTGCTCAAAACGAAGTGGGGACAGTCGTATCCCTTCAACGCCCACACGGGTTACCCCTACAGCGGGTGCGTTGCTACGGCCATTGCACAGATGATGTATTACTACCAATGGCCGTTGCGCGGGCAGGGGCAGGCGGAATATGAGGTGACTTACTATCATGCAACGAAGAGTGCAGACTTCTCCCAGTCGCAATATGACTGGGCGAACATGCTGCCCGATTACCGTTATCCTGTGCAGGCAACGGCAGAGCAGGAGTCTGCTGTAGCCCTGCTGATGAGCGATGTGGGCATTGCTTCCTTCATGCAATACACCCCCAGCGCCAGCGGCACACAGGGATTCTTTGCCTATCAAGCCCTTCAGAAGAACTTCGACTACACGTCTGCCTATGTCACCAGGGCGATGGAAGGGCCAAGCAGATTTGCTGAAATCCTGAGAACAGAACTGCTTAACGGTTGTCCCGTTTATCTTGAGGGCCATCCGTCAGGCTCTGCTTCGGGTCATGCCTGGGTGGCCGACGGGTTTGATGAGAACGGTCTCTTCCACATGAATTTCGGTTGGGAGGGCCAGGGAGACGCCTATTATTCGCTCACCAACCTCAGTCTCTCCCATACGGGCAGTGAATTCCAAGGCAAACCGCTTGCTTTCAATCGTGCCATTACAGCCATCTTGGCCCATCCCAACAACGGAAAATTCCCCGATATCGACCGCAGTCTCCTGGAGTCGGCTCCACAGTTGATGTTCAACGAGGGCGGTTCTTTTGTGCTGAAAGATGCCGCAGGAAAGACCTTCCACCCCGCGCAGACTCTGACCATGGAGATGAATTCTTTTGTCAACAGAGGCAAGCCGTTCCGTGGCGATATCGGTGTGGCGGTTTATGCCGAAGAGGATAGCCTGGTGCAGGTTGCCTATTCCGACGACCATGCAAGCGGTGGTCTCACGCAGCGTATTTATGGTGCTGACCAAGATGGAGTTATGGGGAGCGATTATCTTATCAATCTGCCTCAGCCTATTCGGCTTTCTCTCTCAGGATTGCCAGACGGCTATTATCGCCTCGTCCCCGTGTGTGTAGCCCACCGCGAGGATGGTTCGTGGGATGATTTTTACCCTATGAAAAAGTCTCCCATCGTGGAGGTGGAACTGGCCGATGGGGCTGGACGTATATCGGAAGTCTGCTCTCAGGAACCACTTTTCCAACTGATGTCGCAGCCGCGGCTCATCGGGCAGGCAGAGGCAGGCGGGAAGGTGCAGGCTGTCTTCACGCTGAAAAACCTCAACGGAGTGCCTCGCGACTGCTACATGAGGGTGAAGTTGCTCGACGAAAACAGCCAGGTGGTGCTGAGCAGCCGTGTGGATGTGCCGACGGAGGTGGAAGGGTGCACCCAGACAGACATTCCTATCCAGCTCTCATTGCCCCGCAGCCTGGCAGCCGGACGCTATGAAGTGCAGTTGGAACTGTCTGCCGATGAGGCCGAAACACTCCTTTATCCAGTGAACAATATTCATGACAAGGATGCCGCCTATATTGAGGTGGCCGAGGCAAAGGAGAAGCCGCTTATGGCCAAAGCGGAAGTCTTCCTGGCCGATGACTCCAATGATAAGATAGAGGGCGGAAGCATAGATATGTCCAGCATGTCGCTCTTCAAGATAGGACTGCTGCTGCGCACAAACGAAGACCTCACTTATGAGGGACAGGTGGCTCTCCTCACAGAGGATTTGCAGACTGGCGAGCGCATGCAAGTGCGTGGTATTGATGATTATGTCACGATTCATTCGTCCTTTGATGTACCTCTCTTCAGTTATTGGTTGCGCCAGAGCAACTTGCCATGGGCAGATGGCCACACCTATCGGTTTGTTGTGATGGGACAGACAGACGGCCAGGATGTGGAGTTGAGCGTCCCTGATGCCCCTGTTTATTATCTGAAGCGCGAGGGAAACCTTCTTTCCATCTTCACCGGAGCACCAACCGCTGTGGGTGCAGATGTAGTGGAAAATCCTGTCCTCGACATCAGCCTTGCAGGCAGAGAACTGAAAGTAAAGGGCAGCAGCCTGCAAGCCCTTCGTATGTATGATACTGATGGACGCATGCTTGTGCGGCAACCGGCAGCCTCCCGTGCTCATGCGTCCCTTTCTTTGGAAGGTTTGCCCGCTGGCCTTTATCTGCTGAGGATAGAGTCAGAAGGGCATTCGCGCACCTACAGATTCCTTCTTCGGGCAAGGAAGTAGGAACTTGATGTGTGAGTCATACTGCTGTCCTTACAGGAAGATCGTGCGTTGCTCGTTGGTGCACAGGGAATTTGCATGGATTAAGAAGGGTTTCCTGCTTCGGCTTGCTTATGCGTCATACATTATATATTATAAGGTGGAGGAAGCAGCAAACTGCCCGTGAAGAACTGGCTTGATGGAATGACATGCTTCCAGCAGCGCGCTGCGAAGGCCAACGCAACGCATTGCGATGCCCGATGCAGCGTGCTGCGATGGATGATGCACCGCACTGCCTCATCTGTTGCAGCCAAACACGATGACTGTTTCAGTCTAACACAATGGCAGTTTTGCCCTATCTCATCGGACGTCTCGGTCAGTTGGTTCAGGCGAGATGGAGTTCTCTGCGTGGCGGTCCAATTGGCAGTATCATCCTTATGATAGCCATTTGTGTGCCAGGCCAAAGTGCAGAAAGGCAACTGCAGATGTGAAGAATACGTAAAACGGAACAGTTTTCTGTACCTTTTTTCGGCTTTGTTTTCACAAAAGCACGTAAATTTGTAAACTGTCGCTACACATTTAATATATGTACATAAGAAGGTTCATCTGTTTGTTGTTCATTCTGTGCTGCTTGTCGCTGCACACTTTCCCGCAGAACCAGCCGGCCCGCAAGAAGGTGGGACTGGTGCTGGGAGGCGGTGGTGCCAAGGGTGCAGCCGAAGTGGGAGTGCTCAAGGTGCTCGAGGAGGCTGGCATCCCAGTGGATTACATAGCCGGTACCAGCATAGGAGCAATAGTGGGCGGGCTGTATGCCATCGGGTATAATGCCGCCGACCTGGACAGTCTCATCCGCAACCAGAACTGGATGTTCCTGCTGGGCGACCAGGTGAAGCGCGAGTCGGAGACCTTCATCTCGAAGGAGGAAAGGGAGAAATATCTCCTGCGAGTACCCTTGTCCAAGGAGCGTAAGGTGTCGTTGCCGTCGGGGTATGTGACCGGGCAGAACATAGTAAACCTCTTCTCCAAACTGACTGTGGGCTATCATCGTGTGGAGGACTTCTCCACTCTGCCCATCCCGTTTCGCTGTGTGGCCATCGACTTGGTGGAGGGGCAGGAGGTGGTGCTCTCTTCGGGTTCCTTGCCAATGGCCATGCGTGCCAGCATGTCCATACCGGGAGTGTTTGCGCCAGTGGATTGGAACGGCATGATGCTGGTGGATGGCGGCGCACTCAACAACCTGCCTGTGGATGTGGTGAGGGATATGGGAGCCGATGTGGTCATCTGTGTGGATCTGAGCACAGGCTGGAGAAAGCGCGAGGAGCTGAATTCGGCTACAGGTGTACTGGACCAACTGATAAACATCATGGGGCAGACCAAGTACCGGCAGAACAAAGCGGAGGCCGATGTATATATCAATCCTCGACTGAAGGGCTTCACTTCGGCAAGTTTCCAGCCCGAAGCGATAGACACGATGATAGAGCGGGGAGAGGAGGCTGCACGCAAGCAATGGGATGAGCTGGTGGCTTTCAGAAATAGTCTCTATGCCAATCCCACAGACTCCATAATGCATGAAGAGAAGCCGCAGAGACCCCAGCAAGTGGATGCCTATCAGATTGGTAGTATCGAGATAGAGGGTGTAGATGGGCAGGTGAAGGACTGGATAAGGAAGAAAATAAGCCTGCAGCCGCATTCGTCAGTAAGCCAGAAGGAGATAGATGGTACACTGGCCATGCTGCAGGGGTTGAATATATTCTCCAGGGTGGAGTACAGGCTGACCAACGAGAACCCCTTCGATCTGGTTTTCCTGCTGGAGCCCAAGGAGTTCTGGCGCATCAATATAGGCGCACGATTTGATACCGAGGACGTGGCCAGCATCATGGCCAACTTCTCCAACAACCAGCAGTTTGCCACCCGTCACCACTATGCAGTCACGGGACGCATATCGCGAAACCCTTATCTGGAGACTGAGTATGCCTACGGACACCTCTTCGGGGCCAAGTTGGGCTTCTCTTACCGCCTGGCGTATAACGACTTCAACCTTTATGCAAACAAGAAGAAACTGGACGGACAGCAGTATCTGTCGCATGCGTTGGCAGGCTACTACACCCGTGACATTGGCGGTTTCAGATTGAAGGCAGGCGCCCGCTTTGAGTATTATCATTACCATAGCGACCTCTTCAAGCAGGATGGAAGCCGGATATCACCCTCGAGCGACCGTTTCCTCAATTACTTTCTCTCCTTCACGATGGACACCTATGACCGCAGATATTTCCCTACCCGCGGAGCACAAGTGCGCTTGCACGGCATTCTGCATACCGACAACGGGATCAGATATGACGATGATGTGCCCTTTGGAGAGGTTTCCCTGCATGCCGAAACGGCTGTTCGTCTGGCTTCTAAACTCTATATGCTCCCCTCGCTGAAGGGGCGTATGCTCTTTGGCAGCAATATCCCCTGCATCTATCAGAACTGTGCCGGTGGACCTTTTGACGGCAATTATCTGCCTTGGCAGATGGCTTGGGAAACGGCGCAACACGTTCATCAGCTGGAGAATAACGCTGTGGCTGCCCGATTGGCCATGCGTTATCGGGTGAAGGGAAAGTTCTACCTGACCGCTCTGGGCGAATATGGCAAGGAGGCGCATGAGATTGTCCACATCCTGCGGGGCAATGACCTGTGGGGATGTGCGCTGCGTGCTTCCTATGACTTCGTTCTTGGTCCCATCAGCCTGCAGGTCAACTACTCCAACTTAAGGAAGAACGTGGGCTTTTATCTCAATGCGGGATTCTATTTTTAGGCAGATGATACGGCAGGGGCAGTTCAGAAGTTGTCCTCTGCCCATTGCTTGAGACGGGCTTTGGCCACTTCTGGCCGGGTGGCTTCAGCCAGTGGCAGATGGGCTGGATTGATGCATTCCACGCGCTGGAAGCCTGCTTGCAGGAGTTGCTCTCGGTCGTTCAACCGACCAGCAATAAGCCAAACCGGCACTTGGCTGCTCATTTGAGACTGACGCAGAATGTGCATGGGCAGCTTGCCCATAAGTGTCTGTCGGTCAGCCGACCCTTCTCCTGTGATAATCAAATTGGCTCCTTCGATGAGTGTGGCAAACTGGATGCTCTGCAGCAGAATGTCGGCACCCGATTGCGCTGTGGCTCCCAGGTATTGCAAAAAGGCATAACCCAGTCCGCCAGCGGCTCCTGCGCCAGGCGAAAGGCTCTCGTCATGGCCAAGGAGCTGGGCAGATTGCGTAGCAAAGTCCATTGCCTGCCTGTCGAGCTCCTCCTGAATGGCTGGCGAAGCACCCTTCTGGCCGCCATAGATGCGTGCGGCACCCATAGGACCGTACAGTGGATTCTGCACATCGCTGGCCAGGATGAAACGGCAGGAGCGTATTAGCGGATGGGTGGGAAGGGCTTCGAGTTGGCCGCAAGTCAGCTTCTGGGCCAGAGCCATCAACATGCCGCGTCCGCAGTCGCTTGTTCCACTGCCGCCCAAACCGATTATAAAGTCTCTGCAACCCTCGTTCATGGCAGCCAGAAGCAGTTCGCCCACACCATAGGTGGTGGCCTTCAGCGGGTTGCGCTCGTCCCTTGACATCAGGTGCAGACCGCAAGCCTGTGCTGATTCGATGATGGCCGTTCCGTTGGGACAAACGGCATATCGGGCTTTCACAATACGCATCAGAGGGTCGTGAACAACCGCTTCCCGCAGTTCGCCCTTCATTGCCTGGCTGAAAGCATCCAGCATCCCGTCTCCTCCGTCCGACATGGGCAGGCACAGCACCTGCTTGCCCTTGGCACGTAAGACAACAGCAAGGGCTGCCTCAACCTCTTGCGAAGTGAGACAGCCCTTGAATGAATCGGTGGCGAGCACTATTGTCATGCTTTCGTCTGTGTGCATTCGTCGATGAGATAAAGCAATGATTGATAGGGTACACCCGAGTGGGTGGTAAGTCCTATCTCGCAGGTGCGGCTGTTGGAGAAGCCTCGGCGCACGCCATTCTCCTCTATCTGAGCACGCAGATGTCGTAGTGCATAGGCATTCAGTTCGGGATTGAAGAATCCTTTGTCGCCTGCAAAAGCGCAGCAGCCAACGCCTTCGGGCAGCAACACATGGCTTGAGCAGCGGCGAGCCAGCGCGATGACCTTGTCGGCAAGCTCCATCTTGCGGGTGGAGCAAGTGATGTGCAGGGCGATGGGCTCGTCGGTCTGACGGAAGTGCAACTGGTCTGCCACGTAGTCGTGAATGAACTCTAGCAGCTCCATGGGACGAATGCGTTTCAGCTGTTCGCGCATTCGGTGCAGGCACGGACTCTGGTCGCAGATGACAGGCAGTCGCCCGCCATCAGATGCCAGGAGCAGAGCCTCTTCCAGTTCGAGCGTCTTACGGTCGGCGATATCCATCATGCCCTTGCTCTCCCAAATCTGTCCGCAACAGAGTTTGCCCATCTCCTTGGGGAAGATGACCTGCCAGCCGTTCCTCTGTAAGAAATTTACCACAAGGTCCGTCAGGTCCTGATGCCGGTCATCCACATGACTGTAACCCATCGTGCGGTTGAGGCAACTGGGGAAATATACCACCTGCCGCTTGTCATTGGGCATGTTGGCTTTGTTCTTGTAAGAGCCATAGTGGGCTGTGGGAAGCGACGGGGTCCACAGCGGAAGCCCGATCTGATGCAGCCCTCGGCCAACCAGACTGACCGCCCGATTGCCTATCACGTTCTGCGCCAGCCCAGCCAGTGTGAGCACGGGCTTGAGTGTGGAGAGTGTTCCATGCAGATGATTGGCGGTGAATGTGCCCATCCGGCGTTTCATGGAGCCGGGTGTAAGTTTCTGGGCACGGATGTTGTGAGTCATATCGCCTGTGTTGATGTGCATGGGGCAGGAGATACTGCACAGGCCGTCGGCGGCACAAGTCACATCGCCCAGGTAATCATATTGCTCCTGCAGCCTCCTGAGACGACCGGGATTCTCGCCTGTCTCTTTCAAGCGGGCTATTTCGCGCTGCACCACAATGCGCTGGCGCGACGAGAGCGTAAAGCCGCAACTCACACAGTTGACCTCACAGAAACCGCACTCAATGCACTTGTTGACGTTTTCGTCGGTAAGCGGAAGCGGTTTGAAGTCCTTGATGAAGCATTCGGAGTCGTCATTGAAGATGACTCCAGGGTTGAGGATGCTGCCGGGGTCGAATATCCTCTTTATCTCCTTCATTATCTCGTAAGCCTGGTCGCCCCATTCATGGCGCACAAAGGGAGCCATGTTGCGGCCCGTTCCATGTTCTGCCTTGAGCGAACCATTGTACTTATCCACCACCAGTCGCTCTATCTCGAGCATCAGGTTGCGGTACTTCTGCACTTGCTCCTCTGTGTCAAAGGACTGTGCGATGATGAAGTGATAGTTGCCCTCAAGCGCATGCCCATAGATGCAGGAGTCGTCATAGCCATGCTTGAGAAGCATTTGTTCCAAGTCAAGAGTGGCCTCGGTGAGGTTCTCGATATGGAAGGCAATATCCTCGATGATGACTGTGGTGCCCATGGGACGGGTGCCGCCCACTGACGGGAAGATGCCCGAACGGATGGCCCAGTAGCGTGCATATTCCTGAGGATTACTGGTGAAATGAGCGGGAACATACAGGGAGAAGGGCAGGAGCGCCTTTTCGATGGCTAAGATATTGGCCTGCAGCTCCTCGGGAGTATCGGCTTTGGTCTCGGTGAGAACGGCTGTAAGGTCGGGACCTGTGGTGTCTCCCACCGAAGAAAGCGACTTGCGGTCAAGTATCTCAGCACTAAACACGGGCTGGCTCTTCATGGCTTTCACCGCGTTGCAGGCATCTGCCATCGTTCTGAAATAGAGCATGGCAGACGCAGACTGCGGGTAGAGATGCCCCGTGCGCATGGTAAACTGGCTGCCGAAAGCCAATGTGCCTTCAGAGCCCACCAGTAAGTGGGTGATGATGTCAAAGGGGTCGGTGAAGCGAACCAGCGGCAAGAGATTGAGTCCAGTGACGTTCTTGATACCATATTTATAGCGTATGCGTTCCACCAAAGACGGGTCTGCATTCACCTTGTCACGCAGTTGCTCAATCTGGGATATAAAAGAGGGATGGGAGTGCAAGAACGATTTCCGGCTCTCCTCATCCCCTGTGTCAAGTATGGTCCCATCGGCCAGAATGAGTCTTGCACTGAGCAGCATGCGGTCACTGTTGGCATGTGTGCCGCAGTTCATACCCGATGCATTGTTCATCACAATGCCTCCCACCATGGCCGACTTCTTGGAGGCAGGGTCGGGGGTGAAGGTTCGTCCGTAGGGAGCAAGTATCTCATTCACCCGCTGACCGATGATGCCCGGTTGCAGGGTGATGGTCTCGGCATTCTCCCCAACGGAATATTTTTCCCAGTTCTTGCCCGCTACGATGAGCACAGAGTCAGTAATGGCCTGGCCCGACAGACTGGTGCCGGCAGCACGGAAGGTGACAGGGATACCAAGAGCACTTGCGTCACGGAGCAGGCGGGAAACTTCTTCTTCGCTGGCGGAGCGAATCACCATCTGCGGCAGTTTCCTGTAGAAGCCCGCATCTGTTCCCCATGCCAGGCAGCGCAAATCGTCTGTGTAGATGCGCTCCTGTGGAATGTATTGCCTGATGCATTCCAGATATTTCTTGTGTGATGAGTTCATTTCTTCTGGATTCATTGTGTTGGTGCATAAGGCGCAGTAGGGTGGAGGGCTCTTCAGAGCGCCTCACACTCCTTGAGCCATAATGTGGAGGCTGCGTCGCTGGGCATTCGCCAGTCTCCTCTTGGACTGAGCGAACAACTTCCCACCTTGGGTCCGTCGGGCAGGCAACTCCGCTTGAACTGCTGGGCGAAGAATCTGCGACAGAAGGTGGTGAGCCATTTCTTGATGACGTTATCTGCATAGACTCCATTGAAAGCCTGTCTGGCCAGGAAGAATATCTTGCTTGGGCGGAATCCCCAACGCAGCAGATAATAGAGGAAGAAGTCGTGCAGGTCGTAGGGGCCAACCAGATCCTCGGTCTTCTGAGTGATGTTGCCATCCTCGTCGGCTGGTATCAGTTCGGGGCTGATGGGCGTATCTACTATATCAAGCAGAGTGGCACGTGTAGCCTCGTCAGGCAGTTCATTGGCCACCCATGATACCAAGTGACGTACGAGGGTCTTGGGTACCGAGGCATTCACACCATACATGCTCATGTGGTCGCCGTTGTATGTGGCCCATCCCAGAGCCAGCTCACTCAGGTCACCTGTGCCTATAACAAGCCCGTTTGACTGGTTTGCTGCATCCATCAGAATCTGGGTGCGCTCGCGTGCCTGGCCGTTCTCATAAGTCACGTCATGCTGGTTGATGTCGTGCTCCAGGTCCTTGAAATGCTGTATGCAGGCTTCTTTGATGGAAATCTCACGTATGGTCACACCCAATTGCTGCATAAGGTTCATGGCATTGGTATAGGTGCGGTCTGTGGTTCCGAAGCCTGGCATCGTGATGCCCACAATGTTCTTGCGATCCATCCCAAGCATGTCGAAAGTGCGGACGCAAACCAGCAAAGCCAGCGTGCTGTCGAGTCCTCCGCTGATGCCCACCACGGCGGTCTTGGCACCTGTGTGCTGCATTCGCTTGGCCAAACCTGCTGTCTGAATGCCGAAGATTTCTTCGCAGCGCTCGCCGAGGTCCTTTCCTTCGGGTACGAAAGGACGTGGTGCGATGGTGCGTGAGAGGGTGATGTCGCGTGGGGTAACCATTTCGGTATCCACACAAAGTATCTGTTCGCCTTTGTATTGTGTGGCACAAGAGGCAAAGGTGGTGTTCATGCGACGCTCGGCACGCAACTTCTCCACGTCAATCTCGCTCTCAAGCAGTTGGGGTGAGCACGAATGACGCTTGGCCTCAGCCAGAAGCGAACCGTTCTCATACACGAAACCTTTGCCTGCGAACACTACATCTTGGGTGCTCTCACCATATCCGCATCCGCTGAATACATAGCCGCAGATGAGACGGGCACTCTGCTGCGCAAGCAGACTCTTGAGGTAGGAATGCTTGCCCACCCCTTCATCATCAGCGCTCAGATTGAATATGATGTCGGCTCCATGCAGGGCAAGTGATGAACTGGGGGGCACTGGTGCCCATACGTCTTCGCATATCTCTACACCAAAGGTGCAGGTGGGTGTGCGGAACAACTGTCTTTGAACCACGGGAACTTGCTGCCCGCAGATGAGGATAGAGCCGGGCTGGAGGTCCTTGAGACTGGCAAACCAGCGCTTCTCATAGAACTCCTTGTAGTTGGGCAGGTAGCTCTTGGGCACGATGCCATGTATCTTACCATGCTGGACGACTGCGGCGCAATTGAGCAGACAACCGTTATAGGCCACCGGCAGACCCACGATGCTGATGATGTCCAGACTCCTGCTGAAGTTCATCAGGTGGATTAGAGCCATCTCTGCTTCGTCTATGATTAACTGCTGCTGGAACAGATCCTGGCAGGTGTAAGAGGTGATGGAGAGTTCGGGGAAACAGATGATTTCCACACCGCGGCCTTCTGCCTGTACCACCATCGACTCTATCTGCTCTATGTTAAACTGGCAATCGGCCACCCTCACAGAGGGGATGGCCGACGCTATCTTTACAAATCCGTAATTCATCGAATAGGGTTTATCTGTTACTTAATCATGCTTACGCTGCGCTTCACAAACTTTGTGAGTGCTTCGCCACGCAACATACCGTTCTGGAGCAGTGCCAGGTCGATGAGCTGGTGAACCCGCTCGTTGCCGTCGGCATACTCCTTCAGGATGTCGTTCTTCTTCTTGTTCTCGGCCTGGATGTCCTCTCCGCACTTCTTCAGATCGTCCTTCTCCTCCTGAGTGACTTCTTCTGGCTTCTTCTTCTCTTGCTCCTGACGAAGCACAGCCTGACGTGCGCTCAGACCTCTGATTTCTGCTTCCACGGGTGAGAGTTGCTCCTTGGTGGCTGCCTCGCTGTCCTCCAGCACCTGCTTGATAAGGGGTGCATCGGTGTTGAGCACCAGTGTGTACATGTCGGGCATATCGCCATAGAAACTCATGCCAGGCTGCAGACGTGCCATCTCCTTCATTCTGCGCATGTATTCACTCTGCGTGATCATGACGGGTAACTGGTCTTCGCCCAAGGGTTGAGCCTCTACGTGGTAGTCAACCTTATCGGTGCGTGGCATCTGGCTGTTGAACAGGCTTGAGAGCTTATCGGCTCTCTCTGCCTCGAGCAGCTCGCGCTTCGTATCTTCCTTCTTTATCAGGCGGTCGATGACATCTGCATCCACACGTGTGAAGGTTGTCTTCTCCAGCTTGCGCTCCAGCATTGCCATGAGTGGAGTATCGAGCTGGCCGTCCATCATCAGCACGTTGTAGCCCTTGTTCTTGGCTGCTTCGATGTAGGTGTATTGGGCATCCTTGTCGTTGGCATACAGGTAGACAACCTGTCCGTCCACGTTTGTCTGGTTGTCCTTGACGAGTGCTGCATACTCCTCCAGTGTGTAGTGCTTGCCTTCAGTGTCCTTCAGCAGGAAGTACTGTTTGGCCTTGTCGTAGTAGTCCTCCTGGCTCAGCATGCCATAGTGGATGAATATCTTGATGTCGTCCCACTTCTTCTCGAAGTCCTCACGCTCGTTCTTGAAGATGGAGGCAAGCTTATCGCTCACCTTCTTGGTGATGTAGCCGCTGATCTTCTTCACGTTGGCATCACTCTGGAGATAGCTTCTGCTTACGTTCAGAGGAATGTCGGGGCTGTCAATCACGCCGTGCAGCAGAGTCAGGAACTCGGGCACGATGCCGTCCACAGCATCGGTCACGAACACCTGGTTGCAGTAGAGCTGAATCTTGTTGCGCTGTACATCCAGGTTGTTCTTTATCTTGGGGAAGTAGAGGATACCTGTCAGGTTGAAGGGGTAATCCACGTTGAGGTGAATCCAGAAGAGAGGTTCGTCGGCCATGGGGAAGAGGTGGCGGTAGAACTCCTTATAGTCCTCGTCCTTCAGATCAGCGGGCTTCTTGGTCCACAGAGGCTCCACGTCATTGATGATGAGGTCCTCTTCGGTATCCACCTGCTTGCCGTCCTTCCACTCTGTCTTCTTGCCAAAGGCGATGGGTACAGGCAGGAAGTGACAGTACTTACGCAGCAGTTCCTCCATCTTGTTCTTCTCGAGGAACTCCTGGCAGTCGTCATCGATGTGCATCACGATGTCTGTTCCGCGGTCAGCCTTGTCGGTCTCCTCGATGGTGTAAGAGGGGCTTCCGTCGCAGCTCCACTTGATAGCAGGAGCGTCCTTGTAGCTCTTGGTGATGATATCCACCTGCTTGCTCACCATGAATGCGCTGTAGAATCCCAGTCCGAAGTGCCCGATGATGGCATTGGCATCGTCCTTGTATTTCTCCAGGAAGTCGTTTGCACCAGAGAATGCAATCTGATTGATGTACTTGTCAATCTCCTCTGCTGTCATACCGATACCGCGGTCGCTCACGGTAATGGTCTTGGCATCTTTGTCGATGCTTACCTTTACCTTCAGTTCGCCCATCTCTCCCTGGAAGTCGCCTTTGCCTGCCAGAGTCTTCAGCTTCTGCGTTGCATCCACGGCGTTGCTCACTATCTCGCGGATGAAAATCTCATGGTCGCTGTAGAGGAACTTTTTGATGACGGGGAAGATGTTCTCTGTTGTAACCCCAATATTTCCTTGTTTCATAGTAACATTATGTTTGTTGTGAGATGGGAACAGGCAAAACTCGCTCTATGGAGTACGCTCCGCTTGTTTCCCTCGCACATGTTTTCTTTTATTATACCTTATTTATTAGTTGGCCGTGATAGCCAGTTTTGTATCTTCTTGCTTGCTGCCGGTCTGTCCGTCCTTCTTTTCCTCCTCAATGTCAGCAGTCAGTTGGGCATCCGACGCAATGTTCTCTTGCAGGAGAATCTCGCACAGAGGGTTCTCCAGAAGATTCTGGATGGCCCTTCGCAGCGGTCTTGCTCCGTATTTCACATCATATCCTCGCTTGGCCAGAAGCTGTCGTGCGGCAAGTGTCACGTTAAGGATGTGGCCCATGTCATGCACTCTGCTCACCAGCGGAGCCAGTTCGATATCCACTATGCGCTGCAGAGCATCGGCATTGAGCTGGCTGAAGAATACCACCTCATCAAGTCTGTTGAGGAACTCAGGCGCGAACTGTTTGCTCAGAGCCTTCATTACCATCGAGTGGTAATTGGCTTCGTTCTGCATGTTGTCGGCTGCAGAGTGGAAGCCTATGCCTTTTCCAAACTCGTTTATCTGCCTTGTGCCGCAATTGCTCGTCATGATGATGATGGTGTTGCGGAAGTCTATGGTGTTGCCGTTACCGTCAGTCAGCCGTCCTTCATCCATTACTTGCAGCAGGATGTTGAACACATCGGGATGTGCCTTCTCTATCTCGTCCAGCAGGACGATGGAGTATGGCTTACGTCTCACACGCTCTGTCAGCTGTCCGCCTTCTTCATATCCCACGTATCCTGGAGGCGCTCCTACCATACGGCTTACGGTGTGCTTCTCCATGTATTCGCTCATGTCGAGACGGATGATGGCATCTGCATCGCCGAACATCTCCTCTGCCAGGCACTTGGTCAGATAGGTTTTGCCAACACCTGTCGGGCCTACGAACATGAAGGTACCGATAGGGCGCTTGGGGTCTTTCAGGCCGATACGGCTGCGCTGGATGGCTCTTGCTATGGTGGCAACGGCATCATCCTGCCCGATGACCTTTTTCAGAAGGATTTCCTTGAGCTTACGCAGGCGCTCGTTCTCCTCCTGTCCCACGCGTTGCACGGGAATGCCAGTCATCTTGCTCACCACTTCGGCCACGATGTTTTCATCTACCTCCAGACGTGGATTGGCATCCGACTTCTCCCATTTCTGCTGTGCCTCGTCCAACTCAGCCTGCAGATGCTTGGCTTCATCGCGGTAGTCGGCAGCCAGCTCGAAGTTCTGGTTCTGTGCTGCTTGCATCTTCTTGGCCTGCAGCTCCTTTATCCGAGCCTCCAGTGAGGTGATTTTCTCAGGGAGAGGTCTGTCCTGTATGTGCAGACGGCTGCCGGCTTCGTCCATTGCGTCAATGGCTTTGTCGGGGAAGCAACGCTCGTTCATGAACCGGCCCGTGAGTTTCACACAAGCCTCCAGAGCCTCTTCCGTGTAGGTTACATGGTGGAAGTCCTCGTAGCGTCCCTTGAGGTTTTTCAGTATCTGAAGCGTTTCTTCGGGGCTTGAAGGATTCACCTGCACCTTCTGGAAGCGCCTCTCCAGAGCACCGTCCTTCTCTATGGTCTTCTTGAACTCGTCTGTTGTGGTGGCACCTATGCACTGGAACTCGCCACGTGCAAGTGCGGGCTTCAGGATGTTTGCGGCATCCATCGAACCTTCAGCGTTGCCTGCACCCACTATGGTGTGTATCTCGTCGATGAAGACAATCACGTTGGGGTTGTTCTTCAGTTCGTTGCTGATGGAACGTATGCGCTCCTCAAACTGTCCGCGGTACTTTGTTCCCGCCACCACACAAGCCATGTCAAGCATCACGATGCGCTTGTCCCACAGCGAGCGGCTGATGCGGTGCTTCACGATGAGCTGTGCCAGTCCCTCCACGATGGCGCTCTTGCCGCAACCGGGCTCGCCTATCAGGATAGGGTTGTTCTTCTTGCGTCGGCACAGGATTTGTGCCACACGCTCTATCTCATTCTCTCTGCCCACCACAGGATCCAGCAGATTTTCCAGGGCAGCCTTTGTGAGGTCTGTTCCGAAGTTGTCCAGCAGGGGTGTCTGAGTGTCAGAGCTTGTATTGCGTGGTGTGCTGCTTGCGGCAGGAGAATCCTCTTCTGGCGTCACGTATTCCACTACCGCCTCTTCATCTGTATTCTTGTTCTCGTTGTCCTCGCGGTTCTTCTGTTCCTTGTTGTTGTGTGCTATCTGTGCGAGAGAAGCATACGTGACATTCATCTCGCTCATGATGTTGCTTGCCTGGCAGTCATTGGCTTTCAGTATGGCCAATAGCAGGTGTATGGTGTCGATGCTTTCCGAGTGCATCAGACGTGCCTCCAGCGCTCCCAGACGTATCACACGACTGGCATTCAGGTCGAAGTCCATGTCGTTGATGCTGGGTGCTATCAGCAGCCTGTTGTCCTGCGTGCTTTCCTCGAGTCTTCTCTTCAGTACTTGCAGGTCGATGTTGAGTTTCTGCAAGACGCTCACGGCACTGTTCTCTTTGTGTCGTAGCATGGCCAGCAGGATATGCGAGGGTGTAACGCTTCCGTTGTTCAAGCGTTCCGCCTCTTCCTTGCTGAAGGCCAGCACCATTGACATGTCAGGAGAAAACTTTGTTGCCATATTGCTCTTATTATATTATAATGTATTATTCTGTTCTTTTCTTTGTTTGAAGCAATGCTCCATGTAGTATCGTACAAACTTTGTGCCAAACTGCTTTCCTGCCTGTTCTTTCCTACTTTTTCTGCCTTGGCAAGATGGCAGAATGACGCTTTGTCAGAAGTCCTTGCCTGTAAACTCGGCCTCTGTAGAGAGCGCTTTTCCTGTGTTTGCCTTGCCGTTTTGCTGGCGGAAGTGGTATGTAATGGCCAGGTTGATGCAGGGATATTTCGGTTTCACCCAAGTTTCGCTCACCAGGAATTCCGTATGCCGGCGGCTGTGATAACGTGCTGTGTGCAGCAGGTTGTGCGCCACCAGCCCTATGCTCAGCTTCTTGCCGAGGAGAGTCTGTCGGGCAGCCAGGTCGAAATAGCAGTATGCCGACTCTCTTCCTTGCGTCAGCTGTCGGGGAGCCACCACGTGTCCGTCAAACTGCAGACTGGTGTTTCGTGCCACCACAAAGTTGTTTATCCACCCCAACTGTCCGCTCAGTCCGTGGCTGTTGTGGCATCCTTCGTAGGAGGCATGGAAGTTGTAATGGAATCCGCTGGCGTTCACCGTTGTGTTCCACCACCTTGCAGGCTTTGCGGTAAACTGCAGTTCCAGCCCCTTCTCCCACTTGTTGCCGGCATTGATGATGCTGTCCAGTGTCACTCCAGGCTCATATGCCCGTCTGATGTAATCCACCACTCCTGTGTTTCTGCGCACGAATCCCGTGACGGACAGCGTCATGTCGTGGGCCAGTGTCTTGCGCCACTCCAGGTCCAGTGCATGGATGTATTCTGAGTTCAAGTCGGGATTGCCGATGATGCGGGTGTAATAGTCCTCATAAGTTATATAGGGCTCCAGCTTCCAGATGCCCGGTCGGTTGGTTCTGCGTGAGTAGCCCAGGGTGAATGTTCCCACGTTGGAATAGTAGCCGATGTGGGCTGACGGGAACAGGTCGGTGTATTTCTTGTGTCTGGATGTGATGGTTGGCAGGTCCATATCATCCTTCAGTCGTTCTGCCCTCAACCCTGCATCCAGCGCCACCGGTCCGAAGCGTTCGTTGAGTTGGGCATATGCACTGTGGGTCTGACGGCGGTAGTAGAAGGGAGCATAGAGGTTTTCCTGCCCTTGCGTGCCGTTCTGCCACTTGAATTCTTCAGCATCCCGGTTCCAGTAGCATATCTTGTAGTCGCCATGCTCGCTGTATGTCACATACTGGTAGCCCACCTCCAGTTTGCCTTGTGGCCGGTATCTCAGGGTGTACGAAGCCCCTCCGTCGCAATCCCAATGATGCTCTGTCTCATAGCTTCGGGTGCCTTCGTGGCGCTTGCCGCTCTGGTCAAACATGTTGCTCTCGGTGTATTCCTCCGAGAATCGGTCGTATCTGAAGCGGTTGTTGATGTTTATCTCGTTGCGCTCGTTTATCTTCCATGTGTAGTCGGAGGCCGCTTGAAACAGATATTTGGTCAGCTTGTAGCGGTCGTGACTGGTGTAGAGCGCATGGCTCAGTTCGTTGTCACCCTGCATGCGCAGTTCGTCATAATCCATGTCACCTCCTCGCGGGTTACGTGTTCTGCCGCCTTGCAGGTCGATGTTGAAGTCATGTCGGGAGTTCTTGAACTCATAACCGCCCTGTCCGATGTAGGTGCCAAAGTGGCGGAAGCGTGTTCCGTCGGCCACCGAAGTGGTCTTGTAGTCCTCCACCAGTGTGGTCTTGTGCTGTTCAAAGTCGCTCTTGTTCTTTATCTTTGTCCCTTGAGCGCCTGCATATATATTATGGTGTCCTATGCGGTAGCTCAATCTGCCGTCCACGCTGAGTGTCCCCCAGGTGCTCGCTGCCGAGTTGACCATGAGATCCCATCCGTCAGCCGTGGGCTTGTTGGTCTGTATGCTGATGATGCCCACGTCACCTTCCACCTTGTATTTGGCAGGCGGTGTGGTGAGTACATCTATGCTCTTGATGCTTGCCGCTGCTATCATCTGCAGGGCTTCAGTGCCTGTGAGCGGACTGGGCTTGCCATCTACATACACCAGAAAACCGCTGCTGCCCCTCAGTGTCAACTCCCCATCGGCATCCACTTGCACGCTGGGTAGTTGCCTCAGTACATCGAGTGCCGTTCCGCCTTGTGCCGTAAGCACCTGTGCAGCATCTATCCTCTTTCGGTCGAGCCTGTAGGTGATGCTCTGCTTCAGTCCATTGACGGTTATCTCACGCATTAACGTGGTGTCATTCACTGTCTTTGTACTGTCTGCCTGATGTTGTGCTGCAAGCGTGTTGCCTGCCAGCATGGGCAGAAGAACGAGCATGGCTGACGCCTTCCTCGCTGCACGGCAACTCCGTGAGGCAAGGCGGGTGAATATGGCAGACAGTGTACTTTCTTCCTTCATATGTGGCGGCTTTATATTCTCACTCTGCATCGGGGAACAGGCCATAGAGCTTGGCGTCAATCTGTTCGGTGATGGCCTTGAAGTCCTCGGGACTTGACTCAAACTTCAGAGTGTCTCCATCCACTATGAGCAAGCGTCCGGGGTAGTTGGCTATCCACTCCTCGTAGCGGTCGTTGAGTCCCGTGAGGTAGTCGATGCGGATGCTCTGCTCAAAGTCCCTTCCGCGCTTACTTATCTGAGAGATCAAGTTGGGGATGCTGCTTCTGATGTATATCATCAGGTCGGGTGTGCCCACCAGCGACATCATCAGATCGAAGAGGTCGCTGTAGTTCTTGAAGTCGCGGTCGCTCATGTAACCCTGCGCATGCAGGTTGGGAGCGAATATGCGCGCGTCCTCAAATATGGTGCGGTCCTGGATGATGGTGTCTTTGCTCTTCGAGATATCCACCACATCGCGGAATCTCTTGTTCAGGAAGTATATCTGCAAGTTGAATGACCAGCGGTACATATCCTTGTAGAAATCCTCCAGATAAGGGTTCACATCCACAGGCTCGTACCTTGGCGTCCATCCGTATCTCTTGACCAGCATGCGTGTGAGTGTGGTCTTTCCGCTTCCTATGTTTCCTGCTATGGCTATATGCATGGCTTTCTTGTTTGTCTGTTATGGTTTGTTTGGGGTTGTCTGTGTGTCTGTGTGCTCCTGCGGCATCTGGTTCTCCAGTGGGAAGAGACCGTAGAGCAGTTCGTCTATCTGGCTTGTGATGCGTCCGAAATCCTGTTCCGAGTGCTCGAAGTCCAGTCCATCCACATCGATGGTGAGCACTCGTCCCTTGTACTGATTCTGGATGAAGTCCTCGTAGAGGTCGTTCACTCCCTTCAGATACTCCAGTTGGATGGCCTGCTCACAGTCCCGCCCGCGCTTCTGTATGTTGCTCACCAGGTGTGGGATGCTGGCTCTCAGGTAAATCATCAGGTCAGGATAGCGCACGATATCCGTCATCAGCCCGAAGAGCTCCATATAGGCTTCGTAGTCGCGGTCGTTCAGATGTCCCTGCCGATGGTTGTTGGCGGCAAAGATATAAACGCCCTCGTAGATGCTGCGGTCCTGTACGGTGGTCTCCTGCATGCGGGCAATCTCCAGCAGATGGCGGAACCGCTCCTTCAGGAAGAACACTTCCATGTTGAACGCCCATCGCTTGATGTCCTTGTAATAATCGTTGAGGTAGGGGTTGTCAACCACCGGCTCATACTTTGCCACCCATCCGTAGTGGTTGGCCAGCATGCGTGTGAGTGTTGTCTTCCCGCTTCCTATGTTCCCGGCTATGGCTATGTGCATGTCTGTGTGTGCTGTGTGTGTTGCGCCCGGTCAGAGCGAGAGCGCCTTGCTCACGCTTCCTGCCTTCAGCAGTTCGGCTTTGGCTTCCTCGTAGGAGAGCCCAGTCTGTTCCTGTATCATGTGTGTGCCTCGTTCCACCAGCTTGGCGTTGGTGAGCTGCATGTTCACCATGCGGTTGTCCTGCACGCGGCCCATGCGTATCATCAGAGTGGTGGATATCATGTTGAGTACCATCTTCTGTGCCGTACCACTCTTCATGCGGCTGCTTCCCGTCACGAATTCCGGGCCCACGATAGTCTCTATGGGGAACTCCGAAGCCTCGGCCAGTGGGGTGGAGGGGTTGCTGGTGATGCAGCCCGTGAGCATGTGATGCGCTCTGGCTTCGCGGATGGCACCTATGACGTAAGGTGTTGTACCGCTGGCGGCTATGCCTATGAGTGTGTCATCGGCAGTAGGCTCGAACTTCTGCAGGTCAGCCCATCCCTGGGCTGTCATATCCTCGGCATTCTCCACCGCATTACGCAGGGCGGTATCGCCTCCTGCTATAAGTCCGCTCACCAGTGTGGATGGCACACCGAAGGTAGGAGGCAGCTCGCTGGCATCCAGCACACCCAGCCGGCCGCTGGTGCCTGCTCCAATGTAGAACACACGTCCGCCGCGCTTCATCCTCTTCTCTGCTTCCACCACCAGAGCTTCTATCTGCGGCAGAGCTTCTTTCACTGCATCGGCCACCTTGTGGTCTTCCCGGTTGATGTCCTCAAGCAGTTCCCCCACCGATTTGCTCTCCAGATGGTGATAAAGCGAGGACTTTTCCGTTATTTTGTCTTCCTGTCTCATCGAAATGAAAATATAATCTTATCTTTGCATCATACAGCACCCGTCCAGTGCCCGCAAACAGGCTTCGCGGTGCCCGGCACGTGCTGGCTTTGCGCCGGATAGGCATGCCATTTGCCCTCGGGGCAGGCTGTGCCTTGTCGGGCATGCGCTGTCTGTGTGTGCAAATGTACCTCTTTTTATCGAGAAATACAACATCATTCCTTAATATAATATGATTAACGACCTCATCTCATTTCTCAATGCCTCGCCGGTGAACTTCCTGGCGGTGCAAACTCTGGCCGCTCGACTGGAGCTGGCTGGCTATTTGCGGCTCGATGCCTCATGCCCGCTGGGCGAAATGAAGGCTGGCGACAAGTTCTTCGTGACCAAGAACGACTCTTCGCTCTATGCCTTCCGTCTGGGACGTAAAACGCTTGGCGAGGCAGGCTTCCGCATGATATGTGCCCATTGTGATTCGCCCACCTTCCGCATCAAGCCCAATGCGGAGATGACCTGTGAGGGTGGTATCACCAAGTTGAATACCGAGGTCTATGGCGGTCCGATAATGAGCACGTGGTTTGACCGCCCGCTGAGTCTGGCCGGCCGAGTGATTCTGAGGGGCAAAGATGCGCTGCATCCTGTCACCCGATTGCTGCATGTCAAGCGTCCGCTGCTGCAGATCAGCAATCTGGCCATTCACTTCAACCGCCAGGTGAATGACGGTGTGAAGCTCAGCAAGCAGAAGGATATGCTGCCCATCATGGGCATTGTGACCGACGAGCTGGAGCGTGGGCGCATGCTCGAAAAGGTGATATGCGAGGAGTTGGGCGTGCAGGCCAATGAGATTATCGACTTTGACCTTTATCTCTATGACTGTGCTCCTGCCTGCACCTTCGGCATGCACGATGAGTTTCTGTCCAGTGGCAGGCTCGATGACCTGAGCATGGTACACGCAGGCATGGTGGCTCTGCTCCAGCAGGAAGGCGATTCTCCCGAAGTGACACAGGTGCTGGCCATCTTCGACAATGAAGAGACGGGCAGCCAGACAAAGCAGGGTGCCGGCAGTCCCTTCCTTGCCAACATGCTGCGCCGCCTGTGTGCTGCGCAGGGTGGAAGCCAGGAGGACTTCTTCATGGCTGTGGAGCGTGCCTTCATGATATCGGCTGACAATGCCCATGCCTGGCATCCCAACTACAGCGAGAAGTACGATCCCACCAATCATCCACAGTTGGGTGGCGGTCCGGTCATCAAGTTCAACGCTGCCCAGAAATACGCCAGCGATGCCGTTTCAGCCTCAGTCTTTGCCGAAGTTTGCCGTGAGGCAGGTGTTCCCTGTCAGCGCTTTGTGAACCACAGCGATGTGGCAGGCGGAAGCACGCTGGGCAATATCCTGGCTTCCTCACTGCCCGTGCGTGGTGTGGATATGGGCAATCCCATCCTGGGTATGCACAGTGTGAGGGAGACAGGTGCCGTGGCCGACCATCTCTACTGCATACGTGCCTTCAGCAAGTTCTACAGCCTCTAACCGGGAAATTCCCCTTTGCCTATCCTTCAGATGAAGATTGGAAGGGTGGGAGTGCCGGATTGGAATCACGCTTGGAATGTCCTCTGAAACCGGACAGAGTGGTTCCCTCGGAAAAAGGCATGGTTTTGGCTCCAAAGACGCAGCGCGTTGCGATGATGAATGCAGCGCGCTGCGTGTGCATGTGCAGTGTGCTGCATGTGCCTATGCACCGCATTGAGTTTTTCCGTTTGCAGGTTTGGGATGCACATACGCAGGCTTGGGATGGCCGTCCAAAGGCTTTGTACGGCCATCAGCAGCCTGCAAACGGAGATTTCTGCATGCTTTCATCGATAATTTCAGCCAGCTTTACGGACGATTTCAGAGCGTCCTTTGCGACAAAGCATCGTGTTGCGCCTCTTCCTGAAAGAAGGAGGGATGAAACGGAGAGTCCGATGAACTGACAAATAGAAAGCCTCGCGCTGTGCCGGAAAAGCATGCGCGAGGCTTCTTTTATTGTCTTGTCCAAAATAAGGGACGCTTTTGTCCCCGTTCTCTTAGTCCTTTTGCAGAAGAAGCATGGTCCAATTGTCCTCTGTGCGCTTGTCCTTGAGGTGGAGGCCGTAGCGTGCAGCCTCGGCAGTGAGAAGCGGAATATCCTCGGTGTAAAAGCCGCTCAGGAGCAGTTGTCCGGTGGGTAAAAGCGCACCAGCAAACCGCTGCATGTCAGCAAGTAATATGTTTCTGTTGATGTTTGCCATCAATAGGTGTGCCTGGTCATTGGGCTGGAGCACAGAGGCATCGCCCAAGCGTACTTCCACGCGGGCCGAACCGATGCCGTTGAGCAGCAGGTTGTCGCGTGCATTGTCGGCGCTCCATTCGTCGATGTCGTAGGCCAGCACATGGCGGGCACCCCTCATTACACACATGATGCTCAGCACTCCCGTGCCTGTGCCGGCATCTATCACATCCAGCCCCTGCAGGTTGGCCTGTGCGAGCCATTCCATCAGCATGCGCGTGGTGTGGTGGTTGCCTGTACCAAAAGCCTGGCGTGGTGAGATGGTGATGTCGTATGGCAGTTGCGGCACATCGGTGTGGCGGGTGTCGTGAACCACTATCTGCGAACCGATGAGTACAGGCTGGAAACCCTCTTCCTCCCACACCTGGTTCCAGTCCTGATAGGGTGCATCCTGTGCCGTAAACTCTATTGTGGTGTCGGGCATGGGGAAGCAGGCCAGCATCTGCTGCACCTCCTGTTCGTGCCAGAGCGGTTGCTGCACATAGCCCACCAGCGCCTGGTCGGCCTCTGTGAACGTCTCAAATCCCTGCTCGCCCAACAGAGCGGCCAGCAGGTCGGCGGCAGTCTGGCTGTAGGGCCTTATTTGGAAAGTTACCTCGGTATATTTCATAATTGTGGGCAAAATTATGATAAAAAACTCTAATGGGGGAATTTTCCCCCTGTAAATAGGTTAAATCCCTTTGCACATCTCGATGAAAGGGAATAACTTTGTCACAGAAAACAAAAAGGCAAGGAATATGAAAAGGAATTTGATTCTGCTTCTGGCACTTTCGGTGCTCCCCTGCATGGCTTTTGCACAGAGCACAGACGATGATCTGTACTTCGTTCCTGGCAAGAAGAAGGCCAAGACGGAGCGCGTGGAAAAGACTGACCGTGCTGCCACCAGGCGCGATCAGCCTGTGGTGTATGAAGGCAACCCAAAGGTCGATTACCATACAGGCCAGCTGCGCGACGTGGATGAGTACAACCGTCGTGGTCCTGCCGCAGGCGGCGTAAGGACGAGGCTGGTGGGCGACACTCTGTATGTATGCACCGAGGACAGTGCTGGTGATCAGGTGACCAAGCGTTATGAGTCTGCTGCACGCGGCGGTTCCGACTATGAGGATGACCGCTCGGGTGACTATCGCTACAGTGACGATGGGACAGGCTATTACGATGACGACTACTATTATTCTTCGCGCCTCTATCGCTTCAGGGGGATGGTGTGGCGTGATCCGTTCCTTTGGGACATCAGCTTTGGCTGGTATGATCCCTGGTACGACCCTTGGTATGGTTGGTACCGCCCCTATTTCCACTATGGTTATTACAGCTGGTTTGACTGGGGATGGGGCTGGCACTGTCATCCCGGATGGGATTGCGGATGGGGTCATCACGGCTATTACCGCGATTATCTTCCCCATCGTCCCTCGCTGGCATACCGCAACCATGGCGAGCGAGGCGGCAGAAGCGGTATAGCAGGCACAGGTGGCGGTACACGCGGAGGCAGGGTAGGCACCACACGCATGGGCTCTACCGGGCGCTATCAGAGTGCTGCAGGCACACGCGGAGACCGTACGGATGTGGGCACCAGAGGTGGTGTTACACGCGACACTCGCAGTTACACCACCCAGCGCGGCGGACGTGCAGAGGGCGTCACACGCGGTGGCACCCAAGGTACTCGCGAGAGCTACAGCCGAGGAGGCACTACTCCCAGCCGCAGCAATTCTACCGGCAGCAGCACAAGAGGTTCGAGTGTGGGCGGCAGTTCACGCGGTGGCAGCTACAGTGGCGGCGGCTTTAGCGGAGGAGGCTTCAGCGGTGGTTCACGTGGCGGAGGCGGCAGCTTCGGCGGAGGTGGTTCACGTGGTGGCGGCGGAGGCCGTGGCGGACGCTAAGCAGAAGTGCCTGAAAGGACATTGAGAATAGAATCGAACGACAAACCTAAAAGGGTATATAACTTATGAGAAGAATTGATATGGCCGCCCTCATGCTGCTGGCAGCAGCAGGCATGCAGGCACAGAATACATTCATCAACGAGCAGCTTGCCAACAACTCGCAGGATGTGATAGGCACAGCTCGCTATGTGGGTATGGGAGGAGCGATGGGCGCTCTGGGTGCCGACCTGGGTGTGATGGCCTGGAACCCCGCTGGCATAGGTCTCTATCGCAAGAGCGATGTCGGACTCACCTTCGGAGGACAGTGGAACAACTCGCGTATCAGCAACGAGAACCGCGGTACGGGAACCTTCGATCAAATGGGTTTTGTGTATAGCGTGAGGCTGGCCAATGAGACTTGTCCCTTCTTCAACGTGGGATTCAACTATCAGAAGAAGGCCAACTACAACTATAACTTCTATGCCGACAATGCCCGCTTGAACGGGCTGAGCCAGATGGACCAGGTGGCTGAGCTGGCTTCGAACCGCTTTGACACCAACAACAATCTGGCAGGAATGGCGGTTGACAACAGTTATCTGACGCCTATCTACGGTGACGAGGCCAATCCCGACAAGGCAACTGCCTACTATAACAAGTTCGGCGGAGAGAGCAGTCTCTACACACGTCACTCGGCAGGAAGCCTGCAGGGCTATGATGTGAACTTCAGTGCAAACCTCAAGGATCGTGCCTATGTGGGACTGAACCTCGGATTTGACAACGTTGATTACCGCTCTTGGTCGGAATACACCGAGTTCAACAGTTACAAGAATGCAGACGGTGAGAACGTCAAGGGTGACTATGCACTCTACAATGACCAGAAGATAACGGGCTATGGCATCAACGTGAAACTGGGCTTCATAGTGCGTCCTTTCGAAGAGAACTCCTTCCGCATCGGTTTTGCTGTGGAAACTCCTACCTGGTACAGGATGAAGAACAGCACGCTGTATGACCTGACGGACCTCATCGACAAAAAGCGTACAGACCAGAAGGAGAGCTATCTGGAATACACTATGCGCACTCCGTGGAAGGTGCGTGCCAGCATGGGAAGCACGGTGGGCAACTCCTTTGCATGGGATGTGGATTACGAGTTTGCCAACTATGGCAGCATGCACATGGGTTATCCCAAGTATGATGAATGGGATGATTACCACACATCATTTGCCAATACTACCGACAAGGCAATGAATGAACACAGCAAGAATACCCTCAAGGGTGTGCACACAGTGCGTGCCGGACTGGAGTATCGTCCTGTGAAAGCCTTTGCCATGCGTCTTGGCTACAACTACATCACTTCGGCCTACAAGGACAATGTGCGCTTTGACCAGTACGGTATCAATAGCGCTGCTATGGACTATGCTACGGGTACAAGCTACATGCGATGGGGTGATACCAACATCCTCACCGTGGGTCTGGGCTACCGCATCAAGGGTTTCTACGTAGATCTGGCCTATAAGGTGCGCAACCAGAGTGCCGACTTCTATGCCTTTGACACTGGTTTCGCCCAGGGTGATACCGACTTCACACAGGCCAATCCCGACCTGCGCGGTGTGACCATCAGCCCTGTGGATGTCAACATGACACGACAGAGCATCACCTGCACGCTGGGCTACAAGTTCTAAAGGACAGCACAGGGATACACTCTTCCCCTCTGCGGGAATAGAACATAAGCGGTCTGACTCCGAATGCAAACGAAGGAGTCGGGCCGCATTTTCGCGTCAAAGAGGCTGGGGTACTATTTGCAGAAGGGCGTCCGGCTCATCAGGAGAAAGTCCGGGTCGAACCGGCCTATACATATTATATATATAAGGAGAAGCCTCTGGAGCGGTTCCTTTTTTGATTCATCAGATAGAGATACACAGACAATGCACGATAAAAAGACAAGAGAGGATGGTGCTTCGCACCTGGATATGCTGAATGGCCCCATTGCCATCAAGATGGTGTGGTTTGCTTTGCCCGTTGCCGGAACAGCTTTTCTGCAGCAACTGCTCAATGCAGCCGATGTGGCTGTGGTGGGACGCTTTGCCAGCAGCACGGCGCTGGCGGCTGTGGGAGCCAATGCTTTCATCATCAATCTGATGATCAACCTCTTTGTGGGACTCAGCGTGGGTGCCAACGTGGTGATAGCCCGTTTGCTGGGTGAGCGTGATGAGGAGCGCGTATCACGAGCCGTACACACCTCCATCGCTGTATCTTTGCTGAGCGGAGTGTTGTTGGCCGTCGTTGGCTGGTTGGGTGCAGAGGATATCCTCTCGTGGCTTCATACACCACAGGGCATCATGCCGCTGGCTGTGCTCTATTTCAGAATCTATTTCCTGGGAATGCCCTTCCTCATGCTGATGAACTTCGCAGCAGCTATCCTGCGAAGCAAAGGCGATACCCGTCGTCCGCTCTTCGTGATGGCAGCCAGCGGGGTGGTGAATGTGTTGCTCAACCTGTTCTTTGTCATCCGTCTGCACATGAGTGTGGAGGGAGTTGCCATAGCCACTCTGGTGTCTTCGGTGCTCAGTTCCTTCATGCTGGTGCGCATACTTTGCCGCGAACATGGAATGCTTCGTCTGAACCTTCGCAAGGTGCGTATCCATTGGGATGTGCTGCGTAGCATAGCCGTCATAGGTATTCCCGCCGGCGTGCAAGGTATGCTCTTCAACTTCTCAAACGTACTCATCCAGGGTGGCATCAACTCGCTGGGTGCAACGGCCATTGCTGCCAACACGGTGTCGCTGAACTATGACTACTTCTGTTTCTTCGTGGCAAATGCCTTTGCGCAGGCAGGTACCTCGTTCCTCAGTCAGAACCACGGAGCCCGCCTGTACCGTCGTTGTCGTAGGGTCATACGTGATACCATCCTGTTGGGAGCAGGTGCAACGATGGTAGTGAGCTTCCTCTTTGTACTCTTTGCCGCTCCCCTGAGTGCCCTTTTTACCTCTGATGCCGATGTCATAAGGCTTTCTGTGGAGCGTATTGCTATCGTATTGACCTTCTATACAGTGCATTCCTGCAATGAAACCATCTCGGGTCTCTTGCGTGCTTTGGGGCATTCGCTCACTCCCACACTGGTGTGCGTGGTGTTTATCTGCGGTGTGCGCCTCTTCTGGCTCTATCGTGTGTTTCCCACCAATCCCACCCTCGGCTTCCTCTCCTGCTGCTACCCCGTGAGCTGGGTGGTCAATGCCACTGTCCTCTTCTGCGTCTTTTTCTGGATACTCAAGAAGAAGCGGCCGCTCTCCCCACGTGATGTGGCAGGCGCTGCATAATGCCTTTTCACCCTTGACAAGACGGTAAACGAGAGTCAGATGAGCCGTAAGGCAAATTCGCCGGGCAAGTGAGCGGGCTATCTTTAGTACAATAAAGCAGTCCCACGTATTATTCAACTGGACCATCGGGACGGCTTGGCTGTCTTCTGCCTTCATAGAAGACAGGAGAGTATCATGCATTATAAGCAAAAAAGAAGCCTTCTGACAGGGACGTTAATACGTATCCTGCCAGAAGGCTATATGTGGTAACACTTCAGATTCAATGCTTCTTTTCGAGCTCCTGAAGGTTTTCCATCTTCTTGGACTCAAGGAACTCATAGATGCCGCACAGGTGTTCGCGTACTCTGCCATGCCCGAACTCATACACTTTGCTTACCAGTCCGTCGAGGAAGTCACGGTCGTGGCTAACCACGATGAGCGTGCCGTCGAAGTCCAGGAGCGCCTGTTTGAGCACATCTTTGGTCTTGAGGTCGAGATGGTTGGTAGGCTCGTCGAGGATGAGCAGGTTTACTGGCTCCAGCAGGAGTTTGAGTATGGCCAGACGAGTACGCTCGCCTCCAGAGAGCACCTTGACCTTCTTGGTGGATTCCTCACCGCCGAACATGAAGGCTCCCAGCAAGTCGCGTATCTTGTTGCGTATTTCTCCCTTGGCCACATCATCGATGGTCTGGAAGACTGTCAGCTCGCCGTCAAGCAGAGAGGCCTGGTTCTGTGCGAAGTAGCCAATCTGCACGTTATGGCCCAGCTCCAGCTTGCCTTCATTCTGTAATTGGCCCATGATGCATTTCACAAGCGTTGACTTGCCCTCGCCATTACGCCCGACAAAGGCTATCTTGTCGCCTCGCTCGACTGTGAGGTTCACTCCGCCAAACACTTTCTTGTCGCCAAATGACATGGCCACATCACTCATCTGCACTGGATAGCTGCCGCTGCGTGGGCTGGGAGGGAACTTCAGACGCAGCCGGCTTGTATCTTCTTCATCCACCTCAATGAGTTCCAGCTTCTCCAGCATCTTCACGCGGCTCTGCACCTGGAAGGTTTTGGAGTAGGTTCCTTTGAACCGCTCGATGAAGTCTTTCGTCTCGGCTATCATCTTCTGCTGCTCTTCGTACTGCTTCATCTGCTGCTCGCGGCGCTCTTTGCGCAACTCCAGATAGTGACTGTAGGTGGCTTTGTAGTCGTAGATACGTCCCATGGTCACTTCGATGGTGCGTGTGGTGATGTTATCCACGAACTTGCGGTCGTGGCTGATGACCACTACAGCCTTTGAACTGTTGCAGATGAAATCCTCGAGCCAGCCTATTGACTCGATGTCCAGATGGTTGGTGGGCTCATCGAGGAGCAAGACGTCAGGCGACTTGAGAAGCAGTTTGGCCAACTCGATACGCATGCGCCAGCCGCCGGAGAACTCGCTGGTGGGACGGTTGAAGTCGCTTCGCTCAAAGCCCAAACCGAGCAGAGTCTTCTCTACATCCTCTTCGAAATGAGTCATGTCTATGGCATAGAACTTCTCCGAGAGCGTGGACACCTTCTCTATGAGCTGCATGTATTCGTCACTCTCGTAGTCTGTGCGGGTGGTCAGCTCGTTGTTGATGCGGTCTATCTCTGCCTGTATTTCGTGCAGATGGGCAAATGCCTGGCAAGTCTCTTCGAATACCGTGCGCCCGTCTTCGGTCATCAAATGCTGTGGCAAATAGGCTATGACGCAATCCTTAGGTGCCGAAACCGTACCACGTGTGGCCGTTCTTACGCCTGCGATAATCTTGAGCAGAGTGCTTTTTCCCGCGCCGTTCTTGCCCATGAGGGCTATACGGTCTTTCTCGTTAATCTGAAAAGAGATGTCCTTGAATAGGGTGGTACCGGCGAACTCAACGGTCAGTCCATCAACTGTTATCATATCTGATTCTTGTGCTAATAGTGAAAAACGGTGCAAAGGTAGCTAAAAATCTTCAATTGCATACCGCTCCTCAAGTGCTCAAGACGATGTTCAAATGGTTGGGAAGTGTGGTGGATGAAACGTGCCGGTATAGTCCGCCTCTTCTTGCCGACCTTGTTCACTAACAGGCTTCCCTTGTACACAGCATCGGAGTTACCATCAACCGAAAGGATATGGTGAGTCATCCTTGAACTGGTTGCTGCCGCCACAAAGCGGCAGACTTCCGTCCACTTGACTCTTATCTTTTCGGCTTCCGACTGAAGTGATAGCTCATGTGCAGCATGACATAATTGGGAAGCGTGCGGTTCCATGTCTCCGTCCTGCCCTGTGCATTGATGATGTATTGCGTGGAGGACAACTGATGGAAGATGTCAAAAGCCTCCACGCTGCAGGTCACGCGAAAAAGCCGTTTTGCAAAAAAACGCAAAGTCACGAGTTCCGCGACGCAAGGCCGCAAAACCACCGAAAAAGGCCCTGCAGACCCTGAAAAAATTCTCTTATAGGACAATTCAAAATGTCTTATAAGAGAATTTAAATTGTCTTATAAGACAATTTTTCTTGGCTTATAGCCCCGTTTTTGATGTCCTAAGACAGACTTTTCCCAATTATAGCCGTTTTGCAAAAATAATCATAGTGAGCAGTGACACGCAATGACCAGTGTCCCGCCCCGTTCACAATGAAATCGCACCTTCCCCCAACAGGGCAAAAGCCCCTGACCGCCATGTGGCTATCAGCTTGCCCTTGAGGAAAGGCTGGCTGACAGAAGCGTTCATCACGAAGTCGTCTGTATTGAGCGTCTTGCTCCCATAACCGCGGCGGCTGTAGATGTTGGCATCCGCCGACAACGTGGTCTTGATGCCCGGTAATGTGTAGCGAGCCATCAGTCCATATTGGTAGTCAAATGCGTCAAGTGTGGTGAAGTCACGTATCTTGCCCTCGGAATGACGCCAGCGAACATCGCCCATTGCAACGTAGATGAGGTGATGAAGGGTGGCACCACAGGGATGCATCCTTATACATTCATCTTATAGATGTTGGTTTCTTTCCTCTCAAATCCAGCACTTTGATAAAGCGCATTGGCTGCTTCCCGTGAGGGACGGGAAGTGAGCATCAGGGTGGTGTTGGCAGTCTGGCGGACGAAGTCGATGGCTTTCTCTATCATGAGTTTGCCGTATTTGCGCCCACGGCAATCAGCATCCACCACCACATCTTCTATCCAGGCTTTGCGTCCTGTGGGCGCTGGATAGAAGGCCAGAGTGAGCATCCCCACCGTTTTCTCACCCTCGCGCAGGACAAAGAGGTGGCTTTGTGGTGCAGTTATGAGTTCGCCGAGTGCCTCTTCGGTCATTGCCGGGCAGGAGGCAGAAAGCTGGCAGAGCAGGCTGTTGATGTCGCTGATGCTTGTCTGGCAGAGTTCTTTGACCTCTGTAAAGATTGGTTCCTGTGTATGCATCATAATGGTGTGTTGGAAGGTCGTTTGCTGTGTGGGGTGCCGCGAAGCCGCTTACTGGCGATGGGCTCTGAAGCCTGATGGCGTCATGCCTGTGTGTGCCTTGAAGTACTTACAGAAGAAACTCTGGTTGGGGAAGTTCAACTTATAGGTAATCTCCTGTATTGTGAGGCTCGAACTGCCCAACAGCACCTTGGCTTCCGACACCACGAAATGGTCAATCCAGTCGGATACTGTTCGTCCCGTTTGCTGTGTGACGATGGTGCCCAGGTACTTGGGAGTGATGTGCATCTGCTCTGAATAGAAGGTCACACGCCTCTGCTCGCGGAAGTGCAGACTCAATAGCGACATGAACTGGCGTACATAATCCTGCTGGCGATAGTGGGCCGTGTGCTGGGTGGATTTCTTCAGATTGAGTCCGCTGCAGAATATGTTGAGGAAGTGGAACATGAGCGCCGACACCTGCGACTTGACAGCTTCGTGGTAGAAGAGCAGATCGTGGTCGGCCTTGATGGCATCGCTCAGGTAGCCTATCATGTTGTTGATCTTCTTCGATTCGTGTGCGCTGAGCTTGAGAAGCGTTAGCGCCTCCAGTTCGGCATAGTGAGGAAGCAGTTTCTGCAGCGACAGACTGACGGCTCCATCAGGCTTGTCTATGGTGCAAATGGCGCTGGCCTGGTCGAGAGAGCCGTCGATAAACTGCACCACGCTGCCTGGCTTGCACACAAAGAGCGTGTTGGTCTGTATGCGGCACTCGTGTGAGTTGCACCTGACGGTGATGTTCCCTTTGGTACAAAGAAAGAGAATGGAGAACTTGGTGCGTATTGGATGGTTGAAGACCTCCGGCTTCTCTTTGATGTTTATAGGAATGTAGTTGTGCGACACCACCATACCTTCGCCGTAGGAGACACCGTAGGGGTTTTCTTCTTCCCCGATGTGGTATCGCTCGATGAGGTCTTCAATGCCCATCTCCTCTATCTTGACTGCTTCTTGCATCTTTATTCTCCCTTTAGTTCATTACCAATGCCACAAAGATAAAGCAAATAGGACAACAAAACAAGAAAGGCGAACATTATTTGCGCTAAGGTGTGACCCCATAAACGTGAAAAGATGTAATAATGGTAACAATTACCTGAAAATGTATATTCCACGGCTTGTGGAAATGATGTATCTTTGCAGAAGTTTAATCAGAGAGACTATGAAACATTATCTGGTAATTGCATGCAGCGTGCTCTGCATGATGTTCCTGGCAGTTCCCGCCGATGTTTGTGCGGCCGGCAAGCAGGATGCACACATCGCTTATGTGCTGAAGAACATGTCACTGAAGAAGGAAGTGGTGGCCAAGTTCCGCCCCTTGCTGGTGCAGTATTACGAGGAGATTGCACGCGTGAAAGCGCCTCGCAAGGCTCTGAGGGAGAAGTACCAGAGGGCAGAAGACCTGGGCAAACTGACTCCTCAGCAGTGTGACGAGCTCTTCCAGAGCAAGCAGAAGCAGGAGGCTGGCGAACTGGAAGTGCGCACACGCTTCTATGCGAAGTTCAAGACGGTGCTCACCACCCAGCAGGCTTACGAGGCTATCAAGCTTTGCAACGATAAAATCAAATAGCCCTCAGCAATTTTGAATTAAGAATTGAGAATTCTGAATTGAACCCTTTGGCGATTTTGAATTTTGAATTAAGAATTTTGAATTTGGCTTTGTGGCAGATTTGAATTGTGAATTGAGAATTCTGGATTTGGCCTTGGGACGGTTTTGAAATTTGAGATTCTTGGTTGTTGGTTTTCGTTGGAAGACAATTGGGGGCATCTGGATGGCGGAATCTTCTGGCCGTTTGGATGCTCTGTGAGAATGCGCGTGTTTGGCTGAAGCTGCCCTTTAGGTCGGCCGGCTGGAATCCCGTGGGAGATTGGCGCACTTCTATATATAATAATGTATAAAGGTTTAGATGCAGAACAAGACACTCATCAAGGATAAGGAATACTGGGGCGAAAGGCCTCTTTATACGCTTCATGATGCCTGCCTGGAGAATGTGAGCATTCACACGGGCGAATCGGCTATCAAAGAGTCGGGCAACATAGAAGCCCGTGACTGTACTTTCGACGGAAAGTATGTGTTCTGGGAATGCAATGGTTTCCGCGTGGAACACAGTCTGTTCAAGCCGGGAGCACGCAGTTCGCTCTGGTATAGCAATGATGTGTTTATGACGGATTGCCAGGTGGATGCTCCCAAGATGTTCCGCCGCATGAAGGGCATCCATGTAGAGCGCTGCCGCTTTACTGATGCGCAGGAGACTCTGTGGGACTGTCGTGACGTAACCATCAGGGACTCTCGTGCTGATGGAGCCGACTATCTGGGTATGCACACTGATAATGTGTTGCTCGAGAACTATCACCAGGAGGGCAACTATGCTTTCCAATACAGCTGTGGAGTAGTCATCCGCAACAGCGTGCTCAACTCTAAGGATGCACTGTGGGACAGCGAGAACGTGACGGTGGAGGATAGTGTCATCAATGGTGAATACCTGGCCTGGTACAGCCGCAATCTGCGTCTCATCCGCTGTCACATTACCGGCGAACAGCCCCTTTGCTACTGCGAGAACCTCTACATGGAGGACTGCACGATGGGCGAAGATGCTGTCTTGGCCTTTGAGTACAGTTCCATCAATGCCACTGTCCGTGGGCATGTGCCCAGCATCAAGAATCCCACTACGGGAAAGATTAGTGTGCAGAGCGTGGGAGAACTTATCTTTGACAACAACCAGCGTCAGCCTGCTGACTGCCAAATCATTGTGGATGGGAAGCAAGTGCGTTGAGGGGGCTGTGCATTCGCTCTGTGAAACCCGTCTTGAAGAGCAGGATTTGATTTCTCAGTTTGATGCACCCGTCAACCGATGCGGTTCGGGCTGCATGAAGTGGGACGATGAACCACAGGTGGAATATCCTCTGTGGGTAGCTGATATGGACTTCCAGGCAGCTCCCTGTGTGCGTGAGGCACTGGCAAAGCGGCTTGAGCATGGGGTGTTTGGCTATGCTGTTCCCACCGATTCCTATTATGAGAGTATCGTCAGATGGCATCAGCAGAGGCATAGTGTCACTTATGACCGCCGCTGGATGATAGTTGTACCGGGTGTCGTGCCTGCCATCAGCGCCATTCTCAGGGCATTTACCCGGCCGGGTGACGGTGTGCTGACACTCTCGCCTGCCTATAACTGTTTCTACAGCAGCATACGGAATCTGGGTTGCAGGGCAGAGGAAAGCAGGCTTCAGGAGCATGATGGCCGTTTCCATATTGACTTTGCCGACCTCGAAGAACGTGCCGGAAAACCCGATGTGAGCGTGATGCTCCTTTGTTCGCCACACAATCCCACGGGCAGAGTATGGACTCGCGAAGAACTGGAACGTGTGGCAGACATCTGTCTGAAGCACAATGTGTTTCTCGTTTCAGACGAGATTCATTGCGAACTTACCATGCCTGGCCGGACTTTTCTGCCTCTTTTCGCCACCGGTCATCCTGTGCTCCGTCAGGCATGCACCTGCACCAGTGCCAGCAAGGCATTCAATCTGGCCGGCCTGCAGAATGCCCAGATAATCTGTTCGGACGAAGTGGCCCGGCAGAAGATAGACCGTGCGGTGAATATCCATGAGGTGTGCGATGTCAATCCCTTCGGACTTGTTGCCACCGAGGCAGCCTATACGGGCGGCGGCGAATGGCTGGATGCTCTTCGTGCCTATTTGTGGCAGAACTACGAGGAGCTGGCTTCTCTCCTGCGGGCAAATTGCCCCTCGCTTCGCGTAATGCCGCTTGAAGCCACCTATCTGATGTGGTTGGATATCAGCGCCACCGGCCTGAGTGACGAGGAATTCTGCCAGCAACTCATCAGGCAGTACAGTGTGCGTCTGGCTCCAGGCTCTCACTACGGCCACGGAGGCGAAGGGTTTGTGCGCATCAATATGGCCACTCAGCGCGAGCGGCTCATTCAGGCCGGCCGTCTAATCTGTAAGTTTGTCAACGGCCAGGCATGAGTTATACGCAATATAAGGACTCTCTCCTTGCCCGCATCAGGCAGGGGGAGAAGATGACGGGCAGTCACCAACTGGCGTTGGCTGCCGTTCTCAGTGTGCCCAGCATGCTGGCACAGCTGGTGCACATCCTCATGCAATATATCGATGCCAGCATGGTGGGCAGTCTGGGCGCAAAGGCCAGCGCGAGCATCGGTATCGTAAGCACCACGCTATGGCTCTTCGGCAGCCTTTGCTCCTCTGCCAGTGTGGGTTTCTACGTACAGGTTGCCCATCGCATAGGAGCTGGAGATTTGACCGAAGCCCGACATGTACTGCGCCAGAGCTTCATCTCCTGCATCACGTTTGCCGTTATGCTCAGCGCCGTAGGCGTTGCCATCAGCCAGAGTCTGCCGCATTGGTTGGGTGGGGGAGAGGATATCTGCCGCGATGCTTCGCTCTATTTCCTTATTTTCAGTCTGGGCATTCCCTTTGCCCAACTCAATTCCCTGTGCAGCGGAATGCTCCGTTGCAGCGGCAACATGCATATTCCCAGTCTGCTCAATATCCTCATGTGCCTGCTTGATGTGGTGTTCAACTACTTCCTCATCTTCCCTTCGCGCGAAGTTTGCGGGGTTATGGTTCCCGGTGCAAACCTTGGAGTGGCGGGTGCCGGACTGGGAACTTTGCTTTCGTTCATTGTTTGCTCGCTCACCATGTGCTGGTTTGTGTGCGTGCGCAGCAGGGAGCTTAATCTTCGTCAGGATACAGGCACCTTCCGTCCACAGCGCCACACGCTCCGTGAAGCCGTGCGTATCGCCCTTCCTTTGGCAGTTGAACATATCGTGTTGTGCGGTGCACAGATTGTGAGCACCATTATTGTTGCCCCGTTGGGCACAGTTGCCATTGCCGCCAACAGCTTCGGCATTACCGTAGAGGCCCTTTGCTACATGCCCGGCTATGGTATCTCCGATGCCGCTACAGCCCTTGTGGGCCAGAGCCTTGGAGCCAAGCGTCCCCGCCTGGCACGCAGTTTCGGGCGTATCACGGTAGGTATGGGCATTGCCATCATGACGGTTATGGCAGTGGTGATGTACGTATTCTCGCCTGCGCTGATGAGCGTGATGACCCCCGACGAATCCGTTCGTGCGCTCACTGTGAGCGTACTTCGCATCGAGGCTTTGGCCGAACCCATGTTCGCTGCCAGCATCGTGTGCTACGGTGTGTTTGTGGGTGCAGGTGACACCCTCATCCCTTGCAGCATGAATCTGGGCAGCATCTGGGTGGTGCGTATCGTGCTTGCCGCTCTGCTTGCAGGCACCATGGGCTTGCAGGGAGTATGGATTGCGATGGCCATCGAACTCACCTTCCGCGGCATCATCTTCCTGCTCCGCTTCCGCACGGACAGTTGGATGCAGAAGGCGCTCGAGAAGGCGGCAGTCAGTTCGAAATAGGTTCCAGCATACACCTTATATATATAATAGGTGTGTGGAAGTCGGATGCGGAGAACGGACTTCTTCGCTTCTCATCACGAGGCTGCGTTGTGAAGCAGATGATGAGATACGGAAAAGCGGCCTGCGAATTGGGGCGAAATAGCCGGTGCGTTTCAGTGAAACAGCCATCGTGTTTTGCTGCATCAGATGATGCAACGCGCTGCATGGGCTGTTGCAGCGCGCTGCAACAGCCATCGCAGCGTGCTGCGTCGGGCTTTGCAGCGGAATGCATTTGACAGACATGCTGTATGGGCAGGATAAGCCATTCGCCTGAAGAATATTGGGGAGAATGGTGGAAAAAGTACAGGAAAGATTTGTCTGTCTTGGTGAAATGTAGTAATTTTGCACCCGATTTATGCCGCAAAGGCCATAAAAGTGAGCCACGAGATGGCTTCGCCCTGCGGTCGAAACCCGTTTAATAATATTAAAATGTACGCAATCGTAGAGATTAACGGTCAGCAGTTCAAGGCTGAGGCTGGCAAGAAGTTGTTCGTGCACCACATGGCAACTGCAGAGGCTGGTCAGACTGTTGAGTTTGAGAAGGTGTTGTTGGTTGACAACGATGGCAACATCACTGTGGGTGCTCCCACCGTGGAGGGTGCTAAGGTGGTAGCCGAGGTGAAGTCTGCTCTGGTAAAGGGCGACAAGGTGCTCGTGTTCCACAAGAAGCGCCGCAAGGGCTATCGCAAGCTTAACGGTCATCGTCAGCAGTTCACTGAGCTGGCCATCAAGGAAGTTATCGCTTAACCATTAAACTGAGGAGAAACAAGAAATGGCACATAAAAAAGGTGTCGGCAGTTCTAAGAACGGTCGTGAGTCAGCTGCACAGCGACTCGGTGTGAAGATATTCGGCGGTGAGAAGTGCATTGCCGGTAACGTGATTGTACGTCAGCGTGGTACTCGTCACTATCCTGGCCAGAACGTGGCTATCGGTAAGGACGACACTCTGTATGCTCTGGTTGATGGAACTGTAGAGTTCAAGAAGGGCCGCAGAGACCGCAGCACCGTGAATGTGGTGCCCGTGGCTGAGGCGTAAGACGTAGCATCAAGCTAACGAGATGTTTCCTGCGGGAAACAAAGGAGATAAATAGGGTCGTATGTGCGTGGCACATGCGACCCTATTGCTATTTTACCTAAATTTAATTATAAGCATTCGGCTTATGTCGTGAAATAGTAGTAACTTTGTGGTTGAAAAAGTGAAAGAAATATAACATAACGATATGCTTACGCTAAAACTCATTACTGAAGAGAAAGACCGCGTGGTGCGTGGTCTGGAGAAGAAGCATTTCCCCAACGCCGCCGAGGCTGTTGAGGAGGTTCTCAATGTGGATAAGACCCGTCGTCAGGCACAGGCCGAACTGGACGCTAATCTGTCTAAAGCCAAGAAGATGGCTGCTGAGATTGGCGGTCTGATGAAGCAAGGCAAGAAGCAGAAGGCTGAAGAGGTGAAGGCCGAAGTGGCCCAGCTGAAGGAGGCCAACCGCAAACTGGAAGAGACAAAGTCGGAGGCAGAGGCCAAGTTGGTGACTCTCCTTTGTGCAATACCCAATATTCCTTACGAGATTGTGCCTGAAGGAAGCGGCGCTGAAGACAACTGGGTGGTGAAGAGCTCGCTCAAGGAGTGCGTAGAGGGAAAGGATACCGTGGGCAACTGGGATGCCAATCCCGTGATTGAGAGCGCACGTCTGCCTCACTGGGAACTGGCCAAGAAGTACAACCTGATTGACTTTGACCTGGGTGTGAAGATTACTGGCGCCGGTTTCCCTGTATATCGCGGTATGGGTGCAAGGCTGCAGCGTGCACTCATCAACTTCTTCCTCGACGAGGCACGAGCCGCTGGTTACGAGGAGATTATGCCTCCCACAGTGGTCAACCAGGCCAGTGGCTACGGCACAGGACAGTTGCCTGACAAGGAGGGTCAGATGTATCACTGCAATCTGGATGACCTCTATCTCATCCCCACAGCCGAGGTGCCTGTGACCAACATCTACCGTGATGTGATCATCGATGAGAAGGATCTGCCCATCAAGAACTGTGCCTACACCCAGTGCTTCCGTCGTGAGGCAGGCAGCTATGGCAAGGATGTGCGCGGACTGAACCGTCTGCACGAGTTCAGCAAGATTGAGATCGTGCGTATCGATACCCCTGAGCATTCCGACGCATCACATCGTGAGATGCTGGCACACGTGGAAGGTCTGCTCAAGAAGCTGGAGCTCCCATACCGTATCTTGCGTCTGTGTGGCGGCGATATGAGCTTCACCAGCAGCATCTGTTATGACTTTGAGGTGTATTCCGAGGCACAGAAGCGCTGGTTGGAGGTAAGCTCCGTGAGCAACTTTGATACTTATCAGGCCAATCGTCTGAAGTGTCGCGTGCGTCGTGCAGCAGACAAGAAGACCGAACTGGCACACACTCTCAACGGCTCGGCACTTGCTTTGCCCCGCATCGTTGCTGCCCTGCTGGAGAACAACCAGACTGAAGAGGGCATCCGCATACCCAAGGCTCTCGTGCCTTACATGGGGTGTGATATGATCAAGTAATCCACTGACAACCATCAACAACAGGATTTAACCAATGAATAAGATTGTAAGTAAGGTTCAGTTCTCAGAGAAAGTATTCAAACTGGAGGTTGAAGCACCGCTCATCGCAAAGGCTCGCCGTGCAGGCCACTTCGTGATAGTGCGTGTAGATGAGAAAGGCGAGCGCGTGCCTCTCACCATTGCTGGAAGCGATGTTGAGAAGGGTACCATCACTCTGGTGATACAGACTGTGGGTGCAAGCACCAGCCTGCTGTGTGCTCTCAACGAGGGTGATTACATCGCCGACGTGGTTGGCCCCCTCGGCAAAGCCACTCATATTGAGAACTATGGAACTGTGCTCTGCGCGGGAGGCGGTGTCGGCACAGCTCCCATGCTGCCTATCATCCAGGCGCTCAAGGCTGCCGGCAACCGTGTGATAAGTGTTATCGCAGGTCGTAGCAAGGACTTGATCATCCTTGAAGATGAGGTACGTAGGAGTTCCGACGAAGTTATCATCATGACAGATGATGGCTCCTATGGCAAACAGGGTGTTGTGACCGTTGGTATGGAGGAAGTTATCCAGCGCGAGAAGGTGGATAAGTGCTTCGCCATCGGCCCTGCAATCATGATGAAATTCTGTTGTCTGTTGACAAAGAAATACGAGATTCCCACCGACGTTTCCCTCAACACCATCATGGTGGATGGAACTGGCATGTGTGGCGCTTGCCGCATCAGCGTGGGTGGAAAGACAAAGTTCGTGTGCGTGGATGGTCCTGAGTTTGACGGACATCTGGTTGACTTCAACGAGATGTTGCAGCGCGGTGGGGCATTCAAGGCCGAAGAGCTGGAGGCTATGGAGGCTTATCAGAAGGCGCTCAATGGCGAGGCTCCTGCCCAGGAGGCTGCTCCTGCAAAGGCCGAAGAGGCTCCCGTTGCTCCTCTGAGCGTGGATGAAATGGACACCACCACTCCTCTGACCGAACTTATCGACCGCTCGGCACCTTACCGTGAGGCTCTTCGCAAGAGCATGAAGGCTAAAGAGCGCACTCAGATAGAGCGCTGCCAGATGCCCGAACTTGACCCCGTTTATCGTGCCACCACACGTGTGGAGGAGGTGAACAAGGGTCTGACGGTGCAGCAGGCGATGACAGAGGCCAAGAGATGCCTCGACTGTGCCAACCCCACCTGTATGAAGGGTTGTCCAGTAAGCATCAACATCCCCTCTTTCATCAAGAACATCGAGCGCGGAGAGTTCCTCAACGCCGCCCGTGTACTGAAGAGCACATCGGCTCTGCCTGCCGTGTGCGGACGAGTTTGCCCGCAGGAGAAGCAGTGCGAAAGCCAGTGCATCCACCTGAAGATGAACGAGCCTGCTGTGGCTATAGGCAATCTGGAGCGCTTCGCAGCCGACTTCGAGCGCGAGAGCGGACGTATGGCTCTGCCCGAGGTGGCCGAGAAGAACGGCAAGAAGGTGGCTGTCATCGGTTCCGGACCAAGCGGACTCAGCTTTGCCGGCGATATGGCCAAGGCTGGTTATGACGTTACTGTCTTCGAGGCATTGCACGAGATAGGCGGTGTACTTAAATATGGTATCCCCGAGTTCCGCCTTCCAAACAAGATTGTGGATGTGGAGATAAGCAACCTGGAGAAGATAGGCGTGAAGTTCGTAAAGGACTGTGTGGTGGGCAAGACCATCACCGTGGAGGAACTGGAGAAGCAGGGATTCCAAGGCATCTTCGTTGGCTCTGGCGCCGGACTGCCTAATTTCATGGGTATTCCCGGCGAGAACTCCAACGGTATAATGAGTTCCAACGAGTACCTCACCCGTGTGAACCTCATGAATGCAAGTGATGCCCACTTTGCCACACCTATCAAGAAGGCCAAGAGCGTGATGGTGGTTGGCGGCGGTAATACAGCTATGGACAGCTGCCGTACAGCCAAGCGCCTGGGTGCAGAGCGTGTATTCATCGCCTACCGTCGTAGCGAGGCAGAGATGCCAGCCCGTCTGGAGGAGGTGAAGCATGCCAAGGAAGAGGGTATCGAATTCCTCACTCTGCACAATCCCATTGAGTATCATGCCGACGAGAAGGGCAATGTGACCGAGGTGGTATTGCAGAAGATGGAGCTTGGAGAGCCTGATGCTTCGGGCCGCAGAAGTCCTCAGCCTATCCCTGGAGCCACTGAGACTATCGCCATCGACCAGGCTATCGTGGCCGTTGGAGTATCTCCCAACCCCATTGTTCCCACCTCTATCCATGGACTGGAACTGGGCAGGAAGAACACCATTGTGGTCAATGACGGCATGCAGACCAATATCCCCATGATCTTTGCAGGTGGTGACATCGTGCGCGGAGGCGCCACTGTTATCCTTGCCATGGGCGATGGCCGACGTGCAGCAGCGGCTATGGATGAGTATCTGAGCAAGTAAATGAAAGTACTACAGACGGTTGGACTGCTTGTTTGCAGCAACCTGTTTATGACTTTGGCCTGGTATGGCCACCTGAAGATGCAGGATGCGGGTGTCACGAAATCGTGGCCCCTCATCGCTGTCATCGTGCTTTCGTGGGGAATAGCTTTCCTGGAATACTGCTTCCAGGTGCCTGCCAACCGCATCGGATTCATGGGCAACGGCGGTCCCTTCACGCTCATGCAGCTCAAGATAATCCAGGAAGTCATCTCCCTGGTCATCTTCTGCGTTGTGGCCAATGTCCTCTTCCAGGGACAGCAGCTGCATTGGAATCATCTGGCAGCGATGGTCTGCCTGGTATTGGCGGTGTATTTCGTGTTCAAGTAAGGTGCTCCCGTGAGCATTCCAGCCTGTACACACGAACATCCAAATAAGTATTATCTATTTAATTAGACAAATGAAGAAGTATCTGTTAGCAGCTTTAATCTCAGTTTGTTGCGCCAGTTCTTTCGCTCAAAGGGGCAGAGTCAGCGCCGAGGAGCTGGATGCTCCCATCCAGGAAGCCATCTTGAAGTATGACTTCAGCAGGGCAGAGGAACTCCTGCAACAGAAGATAACCCTGCTCGAGAAGAAGCGCAAATCGACAGAGAGAGAGGATAGTCTGCTCGAGGTGGTGCAGAAGGGTAGTGTGAAACTGCATGCCACCGAGCGAGTCATCATCATCGACAGTCTGGTGATGCCCAAATCGCATCTCCTCGAAAGCCTTTCGCTCGGGTCGGAGAACGGTTCTATCGAGTCCTACGAACATTATTTCGGCAAGAAAGATGCACCTGACTGCATGGTGTTTGAGAATCAGTTGAAGAACAAGATAGTCTTCTCCGCACTCGACAAACGTGGTGTGCTCAAGCTCTACGAGAGCGTCCGCAACGGTGACGAGTGGGCCAAACCCTCTCCCTTGCGTGGGCTTGCCGACGAGCCGGAGGATAATCTCAACTATCCTTTCATGCTCTCCGATGGCCAGACACTCTACTTTGCAGCACAGAACGAGGAGAGTCTGGGAGGCTACGACATCTACATGACCCGTTATGACAACGACGAGCGTAAGTACTTGGCACCCGAAAACCTGGGTATGCCATTCAACTCACCCGCCAACGACTATCTGCTGGTCATCGACGAGTTCAACAATCTGGGATGGTTTGCATCAGACCGCAACCAGCCTGCCGACTCGGTGTGCCTCTACGTCTTCATTCCCAACGAGTCCCGTCGGACCTATGAAGACGGCACCATCGAAGAGGAGCAGTTGATGAGTCTGGCACGTATTGCTTCCATCAAGGATACCTGGACCGACAAGAAGAAGGTGCAGGCTGCCCAGCAGCGACTGGCTTCTGTGAAGGAAGGGGCGGCTCAGTCGGAGAAGCATGGCGACTTCTATTTCGTGGTCACTGACAGTCACATCTGTCAGACACTCGATGACTTCCGCAATGCAAGTGCCCGCGAGAAGATGCAGTGGCTGCTGGAGTCGAGGAAAGAGGCCGAGAAGTCGGCTGCCGAACTGCAGAACCTTCGTGACCAATATGCACAGGCAAGCAAGCCCAATAAGGTTACACTTGCCCCGCAAATTCGCATCCTGGAGGCAAAGGTGGAGCAGCAGAAGGCCGACCTGAAGAAGCAGGAGCTGCAGATCCGCAAGGCAGAATTGAGCAAATAAGCATCTGCCCGGCACAAGTCGGGCAGTTGCTTCCATCTATAAACAACATTTATTAAAGAATACAAAACACCTATTACACCATGAGACGATTTGAAGAATCAGAACTCATCCTCAATCAGGATGGCAGCGTATTCCACCTGCACATCAAGCCCGAACAGTTGGCTCACAAGGTGATACTCGTGGGCGACCCCGGCAGAGTAAGCCTCGTGGCTTCGCACTTCACAGATATCGAGATGGAGGTGCAGAGCAGAGAGTTCCACTCAATCACAGGCAAGTACCAGGGCAAGCGCATCACTGTGGCCAGCACTGGCATTGGCTGCGACAATATAGACATTGTGGTCAACGAGCTGGACGCACTGGTCAATATCGACTTTGCTACTCGCACCGAGAAGGCAGAGAAGACCTCTCTGGAGATTGTGCGTATTGGCACCTGTGGCGGACTGCAGGAATACACCCCCGTAGGTACATTCATTGTAAGCGAGAAGAGCATTGGCTTCGATGGGCTGCTCAACTTCTATGCCGGACGAAATGAGGTGTGCAACCTTGCTCTGGAAGATGCTTTCACCAAGCATATGCACTGGAATCCACAACTTTGTGCACCTTATGTGATAGAGGCAGACGAGGAACTCACCAACCGCATCGGCGGTGATGACATGGTACACGGCATCACCATCGCCTGCGGAGGTTTCTATGGTCCTCAGGGACGTCAACTGCGTATCCCATTGGCCGACCCTGACCAGAATGCCAAGGTGGAGAGCTTCGAGTATGAAGGCATGCATATCACCAACTTCGAGATGGAATCATCAGCTCTGGCAGGCTTGAGCAAGTTGCTCGGCCACAAGGCTACCACCTGTTGCATGGTGATTGCCAACCGTCTTATCAAGGAGGCCAACACAGGTTACAAGAGCACTATCGACAACTTGATAAAGGAAGTTCTCGAGCGTATCTAACCCTTGAATCCTCCTGCGGACTTCTTTTCCGCACCAACCCAAACTGCCCCGATGCCCGCGCAAGAGCATCGGGGCTTTCTTTTCAGCCAGCTCTGTGCTCAAAACGAGCATGATGAGGTGAAGCACCGAAGTCAGAACCCCCAAGTTGTTTGCATCCTGTTCGTCCAAACGGAATTGTTCTTCTCGCCATAAGGGGGCTGGATAGACAACACAAGCAGCACAATTCTCATGCGAGTGTCCACCAATTCAGTATGGCTTTCATTGGACTGATAACAATTTCAGTTGATGTAGAACGGGGAAGCCGAGCAAAATCAAGGAAAAAAGCCAGTAAGGTTACTTCGTCAAGTATCCTTGGATACTTTGCAATGTATCCAAGGATAAACGGGCAAGTATCCAAGGATACTTTTTTGACCCACTTTCTTGAGGCAGATGGGTAAGCTGGCATTGCTGGCAAGATTTAGCCAAACAAATTCGGGATATAATACAAAGGAGCGTGGCAAGAATCCTCCTGCCACGCTCCCTACAGTTTCGTTTCGGCTTACTTCTTCTTGGTCAGCACATACAGTTTTGCTATCTCGCCTTCGGCCTCATTGCCGAGTGAGTCGGTCATAGCAATGCTCTCGGCATCCTTCACCTTATAGAAGGTATGCTCGCCGCTTGATGGACGCACAAGCATCAGAATGTTGCCATCCAGCACTTCCAGCACACCGCTGGCCTCGTCGTGACCATCCTTGCGGTCGATATAGTCCTGCTGCAACTGATAGGTACTGTCGGCATTGATAGTCAGCACAGTCTTTATGCCCGGGCAGTCAGCTGCAGGCAATGTGCCTTCGTAAGTACCAGCCACGGCGGTCAAATCCACACCCTCGCTGTCGGCAGCGCACTCTGCCACAACGGTAGAGTCCTCTTCTGCCACTCCCTGTGCAGTCTTGTTTCCACCGCAGGAAGTCATCATGGCCACTGACACCAGTGCCATCATCATAAAATTCTTTCTCATACCTTTATCTGTTAACCTTAAAAATGTATCTTCTTCATGTTTAGTTAGGCATCACACCGCAAATATACATAAAAGATTCTGGGTGGAGGAACAGAAAGAAGGAAATTCTCTTCGTAATAACACTTGTTTAAGTTAATTATGAAATTGTAATAAAGTTAGTGGCTGTACTCTGTGTCATGCGGTGCTGATTTTTCTTCAAAAAGAAGCAAGTTTACTCTCTCCGTCATTGAATTCTGCTGCAATTGTCCTCTGATAAGGGGAAAATTTGTAACTTTGCCCAAAAGAAGCTGACTCCCATTCCGCCGCAGAGGGGAGCAGGCAAGGGTTTGCGGTAAGTAGAAGTAAAAATAGATAAAGAAGACAAAGTAATAAAAGACATATCTTATTGTTAAACTGCGTTTGCTGTTATTCGGGACGTCTTGAAACTTGGCCGTAGATAGATTGTTAAGTAGCTGAATAAGTTTGTAAACGCCTGCGCATGGCGTGGGCGAAACTTATCTGTACTTAACGGGTCGAGGCCAAGTACCCAAGACGTGGATAGGTTAGTCCACGCTTCTTTTGGTACTTGGTCATCATGCAAACCCGTTGCTCCGTGAGACGGTATCGCCCTATTCATCCTTTTATGATATTTAATTCATTCCAGTTTATCTGGTTGTTCCCGATGGTTTTCATCGGGTATTATCTGTTGTCGTATCTTTTCGGCAATGGCAATGAGGAACGCCAGCGACAAGCGGGCAATGTTCTCCTGCTTGCGGTATCCTATGGACTTTATGCACAGGTGAATGCGGCTTACACACTTATCCTGTTAGGTGTCACAGCCATAACCTATTCCTTTGCTCTTCTTATCGAGCATCGTGAGGCTTTTGGCAAAAAGCGTTATATAGTGGCCAGTGGTGCGGTGCTCGCTTTGTTACCGTTATTGGTTTTCAAGTACTATAACTTTATTATTGGAGCGGGCAATGATTTATTTGCCAGCCTTCACATTGCTACGAAGTTGCCTGGTCTCAACTGGGCAGTTCCTGTGGGTATATCGTTCTTTACCTTCCAGGCCGTGGGGTATCTGATGGATGTGTATTATCGTCGCATCAAGGCTGAACATAACTGGTGGAATTATATGCTCTTTGTATCTTTCTTTCCCCAAATCATGTCGGGTCCAATCAGTCGCGCGGGCGACTTGTTGCCGCAAATCAAATCACCACGAAGGTTCAATGAAACGATGGCTACTGAAGGTTTGCGCTGGTTCGCATGGGGATTGTTTCTTAAGGTTATGATGGCCGACCGTCTGGGGATGTATGTTGACAAGGTGCTTGAAAATTACCAGTACAACTCCGGCAGTTCCTGTCTGATAGCCAGTATATTCTATTCTTTTCAGATTTATGGCGACTTTGCAGGATATTCATTCATGGCTTTGGGTGTGGGTAAGCTCATGGGTTTCAATCTTGTGAACAACTTCCAACGTCCTTATTTGGCAGTATCAGTGACCGATTTCTGGCGTCGCTGGCATATCTCACTCTCCACTTGGCTTCGTGACTATGTGTATATTCCTCTGGGTGGAAGTCGATGCTCCAAAGCGAGAAACTATTGGAACATCCTAGTGACATTCCTTGTGAGTGGCATTTGGCATGGTGCCAACTGGACTTTCATATTTTGGGGTGTGCTGCATGGTATTGTCCAGATAGGGGAGAAGGTGCTTGGTTGGCAAAAGTGCATGAGTACTAATCCACTTGTACGCCTCTCACGCATCGTTTTCACTTTTCTGGTAGTCACTACAGCATGGATTTTCTTCCGTCAGCCGACCATAACTGATGCTTTTAATGTGATAGGCAGGATATTCACAGAGCATGGTGCTGTGTTCAAGCCCAGCAACAAGGATGTTGTTTTCTCTCTGCTTTCCATTTCCATCGTATGCTTTGCCGATATCACCAGAGAGTTCTTTCCGGCCTCGGTGAACCGATGGAAAAGCGCTCCCATTGTCTTGCGCTGGGCCACCTATTATATTCTGATGCTTCTCACGCTTCTTTGTGGCGTGTTTGATTCCAGTCAGTTTATCTATGTCAGCTTTTAAAAGTAAAGGATTATGAAGAGGTTTTTGATAAAGGTTAGTGTGTTCCTGATAGGTCTGGTCATGTTTGACTTCATGGTGGGAATGGGCTGTCGCTATCTGGTGAATCATGCCAAAGGTGGCGACACAGGACTTAACAACTATATCTGTCACAAGATGACCGAGGAGTTTCTTATCTTTGGTTCTTCGCGAGGAATGCATCATTATGACCCAAGCATCATCACAGACAGTCTGAATATGTCCTGTTGGAATTGTACTAAAGATGGCAATGGCATCATTTTGATGTATGGTCGTTACCACATGTTGAGCGCCAGATATGTGCCTAAAGTGCTTGTTTATGACGTGTGTCCGGAATTTGACCTTTTTGAAGGAGATAATCACAAGTACCTGGGTGGACTGCGGTATTACTACGATGAACCAGGTGTAGATTCCATCTTTTGGGCTGTGGATAAAAAAGAAAGGGCAAAGATGCTGTCCAGTTGTTACCGCTACAATTCCCAGTGGCTTCAACTGATTTCTGACAACATCCATCCTCTCCAGTCTGATGACAAAGGGTATCGTCCTATGGACAAACAGATGACTTATGTGCCAGAGAAGCGCCAGGATTCTGAAGAACCACAGTATAAGTATGACGCGCTGAAATTTCATTATTTAGAAAGGCTGATAGAGGAATGTAATCAACACGGCACAAAGCTGGTGTTTGCCATTTCTCCATCCTTTGGTGCAGACGATGATAGAGGTTATAATCCTCTAAAAGAACTGTGTGCACGTTATGACATTCCCCTTATCAATCATTTCTGCGACCCGGAATTCACCAGTAGCACGGAGTATTTCTATGACTCTGTTCACTTGAACCGTACAGGTGCTACAAAATATACAAAGAAGTTGATGGGGGAGTTGAAGGAACTTCTTGGGCAGGAATGACTGATCTATAGATTGCAGATGCAGACTTCAGATGAGACATAAGATCCATTCTGTTGTCACCAACAGCGTTATTGCATGTGCAGATAGAAGTAGTACTACGTTGGCAAGGTCAGTAGAACTGACTTTTACAGTTGGGAGATTAGGCTTGAGGAACGGTTCCTATGGAGGAGACGAGACGAAATAAGGGCACCCGTTAGTTACCTTGAATACGCAAATGGACGTATCCGCATGCGACAAAATCGAGATTGGATATTATGGAAGAACCTTCCATATAAATGATTTTGTCTCACCAAGATGCAATCTTGGCTTGATTGTGTGTAACTATCTGGTGCCCTTATGGGCGGCGGCCATCAGCTTGGCTTGTGGGATTTGAAGCCGTGTGTCTGGTCTCTGACTTTGCTGATGGTCAGAGGCCAGCACCCTGTGCTCCTGCATCAATGAGAATACTCTTCCTTGGTGAAGCGAAGCGTCATGAGCGGTTTGCCCGTCTGTTCGCTCCTGTAGATGCGAGTGATGGTGACACCTAAGTCCTTGAGGTCCTTCTGCTCAATGTTGTTCTTGAGTTCGGTCAGATAAGAGTCGTGCAGCTCCCTCACCACCTCATCAGAGTAGAGGCTGTCCATGTCGAGCGCTCCCTTGACAGTGAAATGATAGGTGTATTCCATTTCTCCTGCGCGGTAAGTGGCACTATCGAGTGTGGTGTAAGGGTCGATGTCGTGCGGGCAGTTCTTGGTGGTGAACTCCCTGGCTTCTCTTTCCAACTTTTGGTCCATTGTCTCCTTGCAGCCGCATACCAATGCGAGTAGCGCAGAAAGGCCGACGGACAAGAATGTCTTGCTTCTCATTATATATATATAATAGGTGTATTACGTGTTTGCAGTTACTTCTTCAGGTACTGGCTGAAGAACTTCCAAACCTCCTCGCCCGTATCCATGTCGGCGCGGAACCAGTTGTGGCCAGAACCGATTACTTCATAGAGCCACACGTCATTGTGTGTCTTGGGATTCACGTAGCGGTGGTGCACAATCATGTGGCCGTTCTTCTCGAAGGATTTTCCCTTGACAGTATCGGTGGGCAGAGCCACACAGCCGTTCTTCTCCACGATATAGCTCACAGCCTCGAGCACACCATAGTACTGTCCCCAGCCGAGCGTGTTGCCGAGATCACCTTCCCAAGTGGATAATGCATCCTTGGTGCCATGAATCTCCATGAAAGGTATGGGCTTGGTGGGCACACGCTCCTCGCGCATCCAGGTGATGGTGATACCAGCCAGAGAAGCCAGTGCACGGAATGCATTCTGCTTCTGATAGTTCATCAAGAAGCACAAATCACCACCGTTTGACATGCCTGTAAGGAAGGTGTTGGCCTTGCTCAGGTTGTATTTCTTCTGCACGAACTTGGCCAGCTTGACCATTGTCTGCACGTCGTCAGGCTCGAATCCTTCCTGGCTGGGGTAGCGTACGTTCCATCCCGGCTTGCCTGTCTTGTCCTTCAACCCCTTGGGAACACAGAGTGCGAAGCCGTGCTTGACAGCCGCATCATTCATCCAGGTATCCACGGGAGCACTGCTGCCATAGCCGTGCAGGACAAATACGAGGGGAGCCTGAGCAGGCAGGTTGTCGGGCAAGAACATCTGGAAGTGACGCATGAATCCACCCACCTCGAGCGAGTCGGCTACGACCCTTTGTGCGCGCACCTGCTGTGTGACACCTCCTGTAAGGCCAAGAACGGCCATCAGAATAAATCCAAAGAATTTTCTCATCGGTTTGATTGTTTCAGTGCAGCACGTAGCTGCCATTGCTAATGTTGATTTGTTATATGTTTCTGCAAAGTTAGCAATTTATTTCTGTTCCGATGACAGACTTTGCGAGAAAAGTCGGAAGCGGAGTCGCGCAACCATGAGACCAACGACAGATTTGGGTGAATGAAGAAAGATGAGAAGTTTGTTGGCTATATACTTTCCCGTGTGCTATAAAAGTACTACTTTTGCATGACCTTAGACTGAGACGGCCCTGTGAGAGCCCTAATTGGCTCGCATACGGCCCGAAGGCACGAGACAGAAAGATTGAACTGCACATCCAATACAATAATATAAGCAAATGGAACAACTTAAGCATGAGTGCGGAGTGGCCATGATACGCCTGCTCAAGCCCTTGGAGTATTATCAAGAGAAATACGGCACGTGGATGTACGGGCTCAACAAGCTTTACCTCCTGATGGAGAAGCAGCACAACCGTGGCCAGGAAGGCGCGGGACTGGCTAGCGTAAAGATGGAGGCAGCACCCGGACAGGAATACATGTTTCGTGAGCGTGCGCTTGGAAGCGGTGCTATCACCGAGATTTTCCAGAACGTGCAAAAGCAGTTTGCCAACTATTCACCCGAGCAGTTGTCGGATGTATCCTTTGTGAAGGAGAATCTGCCATTTGCTGGTGATATATATATGGGCCACCTCCGGTATTCGACGACCGGCAAGAGTGGCCTTTCTTATGTGCATCCCTTCATGCGCAGAAACAACTGGAAGGCCAAGAACCTGTGTCTGTGCGGCAACTTCAACCTCACCAACACCGATGATGTGTTCAATGAGATAGTGGCCAAAGGACATCACCCCCGCATCTACAGCGACACTTATGTGATGCTGGAACTGATGGGACACAGACTGGACAGAGAGAGCGAGCGCGTGTATAACATTGCTCTGGACAGAAAGCTTGAAGGCTTGGACATCACCCACTTCATAGAGAAGAACATCGATGTGCGCAATGTTCTGCACACGAGTGCGCCTCTCTTTGACGGTGGTTATGTGATATGTGGCTTCACCGGAAGCGGTGAGATGTTCAGCATGCGTGATCCCTGGGGACTGAGACCGGCTTTCTGGTATCGCGATGAGGAAGTTGTAGTGCTGGCCAGTGAGCGTCCTGTGATACAGACTGCCTTCGACCTGGAGACCGATCAGATACAGGAGCTGGCTCCCGGACAAGCTCTCACCGTGCGTCGCAACGGAGAAGTGAGCCTCACTCAGATACTTCAGCCCGGTGTGAAGAAAGCTTGTTCCTTCGAACGCATCTACTTCAGCCGAGGAAGTGACCGCGATATATATAAGGAGCGCAAGGCGCTGGGTGAGCAGTTGACAGAACGCATCGGTGAGGCTGTTGACGGTGATATCGCCCATACGGTGTTCAGCTTCATCCCCAACACAGCCGAAGTGGCATTCTACGGCATGCTGGACGGATTCAAGAAGAAGCTCAATCGCCAGAAGGCACAAGAGCTTTTCGAACTGACCCAAGACCACCAGCCCACCATCGAGGAAATCAAGGAGGTGCTGCGCCCGTACATCAGAAGCGAGAAGGTTGCCATCAAGGACATCAAGCTGCGCACCTTTATCACCGAGGGCAACAGCCGCAATGATCTGGCAGCGCATGTGTATGACATCACCTACGGCAGTCTGGAACCATACGTGGATAATCTGGTTGTCATCGACGACAGTATCGTGCGCGGAACCACTTTGAAGGAGAGTATCATACGCATCCTGGACCGCTTGCATCCCCGCAAGATAGTGCTGGTGAGCAGCAGTCCGCAGGTTCGCTATCCCGACTATTACGGCATCGACATGTCGCGCATGGATGAGTTTATTGCTTTCAGAGCAGCCATCGAACTGCTGAAGGAGAGAAAGCAGGAGCACCTCATCGATGATGTGTATGCCAAGAGCAAGGCTCAGTGCGAGTTGCCAGCCGACGAGATGGTGAACTACGTGAAGGAGATATACGCACCCTTTGCCGATGAGGAGATTTCCGAAAAGATGGTGGAGATGCTTCGTCCCGCAGAGGTGACCACACCGATAGAGATTGTATATCAGACTCTGGACGGCTTGCATCGCGCCTGTCCTGCACATCTGGGCGACTGGTACTTCAGCGGCGACTATCCCACACCTGGTGGCGTAAAGCTTCTGAACTTGGCTTTCATAGACTATTACGAGAACATCTATTCAAAGAAATAAATGAACAGAAAGGTTACACTGAGACTGGAAGACGGAACGGAGTTTCATGGCACTTCGTTCGGTTACGAGAAACCTGTGGCAGGAGAGGTGGTGTTCAATACCGCTATGATGGGTTATCCCGAGAGCTTGACCGACCCCTCCTATGCCGGACAGTTGATGACACTCACCTTCCCGCTGGTTGGCAACTATGGAGTGCCACCCTTCACATTCGAAGAGAATGGACTTCCCACTTTCATGGAGAGCGAGAAGATACACGTGCGTGCCATTATCGTGAGTGATTACAGCCGTGAGTTCAGCCACTGGAACGGAGTGGAGACTATGGCTGACTGGCTCAAGAGAGAGCAGGTGCCTGGCATCACAGGCATTGATACACGCCAGCTGACCAAGGTACTGAGGGAACACGGAGTGATGATGGGCAAGATTCTCTTTGATGACATGCCCGACGAAGTGCCCGAGGCAGATTATGCAGGCGTCAACTTTGTAGATCAGGTTTCCTGCCGCGAGGTAATCAAGTACAACGAGGGTGCTGACAAGAAGGTGGTGCTGGTGGATTGTGGCGTGAAGGCCAACATCCTGCGCTGCCTGATTCGCCGCGGTGTGGAGGTTATCCGTGTACCCTGGAACTACGATTTCAACGAGTTGGAGTTTGACGGCCTGTTCCTTGCCAACGGTCCCGGTGATCCTGAAACCTGTGAGGTGACTGTGCAGAACATCCGCCGCTTCCTGGCCAATCCCGTGGTGCGTCCCTGTATGGGCATCTGCATGGGCAACCAGCTCCTGAGCAAGGCTGCCGGTGCAAGAATCTACAAACTGAAGTATGGTCACCGCAGTCACAACCAGCCCGTGCGCAAGGTTGGTACTGAGACGTGCTTCATCACCAGCCAGAATCATGGCTATGCAGTGGATTCATCTTCTCTGCCTGCTGATTGGGAGCCTATGTTCGTGAACATGAACGACGGCAGCAACGAGGGTGTGCGTCACAAGAAGAACCCCTGGTTCTCGGCACAGTTCCACCCCGAAGCTTGCTCTGGTCCAGTGGATACAGAGTATATGTTTGACGACTTTGTGAAACTTCTCTAATATAGATATCATGGTAGATAGCAACATAAAGAAAGTCCTGCTGCTCGGTTCGGGCGCACTGAAGATTGGAGAGGCCGGAGAGTTTGACTACTCTGGCTCACAGGCACTCAAAGCCCTGCGCGAGGAGGGTATCAAGAGTGTACTCATCAACCCCAATATCGCTACGGTTCAGACCAGCGAGGGAGTTGCCGACCAGATTTACTTCCTGCCGGTAACACCTTATTTCGTGGAGAAGGTAATCGAAAAGGAGCGCCCGCAAGGTATCCTGCTTGCCTTCGGAGGCCAGACTGCCCTCAACTGCGGAGTGGAACTCTACAAGAGCGGAGTGCTGGAGAAGTATGGCGTGAAGGTTCTGGGTACTCCCGTACAGGCAATCATCGACACCGAAGACCGTGAGCTCTTTGTGGAGAAACTCGATGAAATCGATGTGAAGACCATCAAGAGCCAGGCATGTGAGAATATTGAAGACGCCCGCAAGGCTGCCAAAGAGTTGGGCTATCCCGTCATCATCCGTGCTGCTTATGCACTGGGCGGACTGGGTTCTGGTTTCTGCGACAACGAGGAGGAGCTGGACCGCATCGCCGAGAAGGCCTTTGCTTTCTCTCCCCAGGTACTGGTGGAGAAGAGCCTCAAGGGCTGGAAGGAGATTGAGTACGAGGTAGTGCGTGACCGTTATGACAACTGCATCACGGTGTGCAACATGGAGAACTTCGACCCTCTGGGTATCCATACGGGCGAAAGTATCGTGATAGCACCCTCACAGACACTGACCAACAGTGAGTATCATAAACTGCGTGCTCTGAGCATCAAGATTATCCGTCACATCGGTATCGTGGGTGAGTGCAACGTGCAGTATGCCTTTGATCCCCAGAGCGAGGATTATCGTGTGATTGAGGTAAACGCCCGCTTGAGCCGTAGCTCTGCATTGGCCAGCAAGGCAACAGGTTATCCCTTGGCATTTGTAGCTGCCAAGTTGGGGCTGGGATACGGCTTGTTTGAGCTGAAGAACTCGGTGACAAAGACCACCAGCGCATTCTTTGAGCCTGCTCTTGACTATGTGGTATGTAAGATACCCCGTTGGGACCTCGGAAAGTTCCGTGGTGTGGATAGAGAGTTGGGCAGCAGCATGAAGAGCGTAGGTGAGGTGATGGCCATCGGACGCACCTTCGAAGAGGCTATCCAGAAGGGTCTGCGCATGATCGGACAAGGAATGCACGGTTTCATCGAGAACAAGGAACTTGTAATCGAAGATATCGACAAAGCCCTGAAGGAGCCTACCGACAAGCGTATCTTCATCATTGCAAAGGCAATGGCACAGGGATACACCATCGACCAGATACATGATCTGACGAAGATTGACAAGTGGTTCCTGCAGAAGTTGAAGAACATCTACGACATTGACAACCGCCTTCATCAGTGCGCCAACATCAATGTACTGGAGGCCGATTTGCTTCGTGAGGCTAAAATATACGGTTTCACCGACTTCCAGGTGGCTCGTGCTTTGGGCATGGAGCAGGAGATGGATCTTGAGGATGCTACACTGGCTGTTCGCGCCAAGCGTAAGCAGATGGGCATCCTGCCTGTAGTGAAGCAGATTGATACACTGGCTGCCGAGTATCCCGCACAGACCAACTATCTGTACCTTACTTATAGTGGTGTGGCTCATGATATCACCTTCGAATCAGACAAGAGAAGCATCGTAGTGCTCGGAAGCGGTGCGTACCGCATTGGTTCATCGGTTGAGTTCGACTGGTGTGGTGTGCAGGCACTCAACACGATACGCAAGGAAGGTTACCGCAGCGTGATGATCAACTACAACCCCGAGACGGTTTCTACAGACTATGATATGTGTGACCGCCTTTACTTTGACGAGTTGACATTCGAGCGTGTGATGGATATCCTGGACCTCGAATGCCCGAAGGGTGTGGTGGTAAGCACAGGTGGACAGATTCCCAACAACCTTGCCATGAAGCTTGATGCCCAGCGTGTGCCCATTCTTGGCACTCAGGCCAAGTACATCGACAATGCTGAGGACCGTGATAAGTTCAGCGCTATGCTTGACCGCATCGGTGTTGACCAGCCCGAATGGAGTGCACTGACCTCAATGGAGGATGTACAGGTGTTCATCGACAGAGTAGGCTTCCCCGTGCTGGTAAGACCATCATACGTGCTCAGTGGAGCCGCTATGAACGTCTGCTCAAACCAGGACGAACTGGAGCGTTTCCTGAAGCTTGCGGCAAATGTGTCCAAGAAACATCCCGTGGTAATAAGCAAGTTTATGCAGAACACCAAGGAGGTGGAGATGGATGCAGTGGCAAGAAACGGCGAAATCATCGCTTATGCCATCAGCGAGCACATCGAGTTTGCCGGCGTGCATAGTGGTGACGCTACCATCCAGTTCCCTGCTCAGAAGCTGTATGTGGAGACTGTAAGACGCATCAAGAAGATAAGCGCACAGATAGCCAAGGAACTGAACATCAGCGGTCCCTTCAATATCCAGTATCTGGCACGCGACAACGAAATCAAGGTTATCGAGTGTAACCTGCGTGCGAGCCGTAGTTTCCCGTTTGTGAGCAAGGTGTTGAAGATCAACCTCATCGAACTTGCCACTAAGGTGATGCTTGGTCTGCCAGTGGAGAAACCCCACAAGAGTTTCTTCGACTTCGACTATGTGGGTATCAAGGCAAGCCAGTTCAGCTTCAACCGTCTGCAGAAGGCCGACCCTGTGCTGGGTGTTGACATGAGCAGTACCGGCGAGGTAGGTTGCCTGGGCGACGATGTGAATACGGCTCTGCTGAAGGCTATGCTGTCTGTCGGTCATCGCATTCCCAAGAAGAGCATCCTGCTCTCAACAGGTACTGCCAAGGATAAGGCTGCCATGCTGGATGCTGCACGCACGCTCATCGAACATGGTTACGAACTGTACGCTACCGGCGGTACAAGCCGTTACCTGACAGAGAATGGCATCGAGAACACCACAGTCTATTGGCCAAGCCAGGAGGGTCAGCATCCTCAGGCACTGGAGCTGCTGCACCAGCACAAGATAGATATGGTGGTGAATATCCCCAAAGACCTGACTGCAGGAGAGCTTACCAATGGCTACAAGATTCGTCGTGCATCCGTTGACTTGAACGTTCCCCTGATTACGAACTCACGTTTGGCCGCCGCTTTCATCCATGCATTCTGCACCGTGAAGGTAGAAGACCTGGCCATCAAGAGCTGGAGCGAGTATAAGTAATTGCCAGCCCTGAGGGCTTGGTACTGTATTGTAAGTTGGTATTTCCCTTTAACTTATTGGGAGATGCCAACTTTATTTTATAACTTTGCAAGCCAAAAGGCACCCTTCGAAAACGGAAGGAAAATCCTTCCAGTGGGGTGCATAAGAGTAGAAAGATAGATGGATTTCCAAAGTATATACGTAGGTCTGGTTCTTCTGTTCATGTTATGGGCTTTGATAGCCGATAAGATGAGACCCGGTCTTATACTTTTCACAGCCGTTGTGCTCATGCTCTGTGCCGGTATTCTCACTCCCAAAGAGGCGCTGGAAGGTTTTTCCAACAAAGGAATGATTACGGTGGCTTTGCTTTGTCTGGTATCAGAGGGAGTGAGAAAGAGTGGGGTGCTGGAGGCATTGGTAGCACGCTTGTTACCCTCCAAGAACGCCACAATGACCCGTTCGTTGATGCGTTTCCTGCCCGCCATTTCCTTTGTGTCGGCATTCCTCAACAACACTCCTGTGGTGGTCATCTTTGCTCCTGTGGTGAAGCGATGGGCACAAAAAATGAAGATGGAACCATCAAAGTTCCTCATCCCATTGAGTTATGCCACCATTCTTGGCGGTATGTGTACGCTTATCGGAACAAGCACCAATATCGTGCTCAACGGTTTGGTTTCTGATGGAATATCAGATGGAATCGTCAAGGGCGGGCATCCGCTGGCTATGTTTGAACTTAGCAAGGTGGGACTCTTTATTGCCTTCGCTGGCTTGTTCTACATGGTGATGATATCCAGATACTTGCTTCCTTCTGACCGTAAAGGTGAAGTCGAGGACGGCGAAGAGGCATCATCGCCCGATGTGGTGCGTGTAGAGGCTCTCTTGAGTACCCGTTTTCCCGGACTTGGAAAGACGCTCCGTGAGTTTGACTTCTATCGCCACTATGGTGCTACAGTACGCTGCATCCGGCGTTCGGGCGAATTGCTGGGCGGTGACTGGATGAATACTCCGCTGGACAAGCACGATACGCTACTTCTGGATGCCGACAAGACTTTCATTCCCACATGGGGAGAGAGCCGTGTGTTCTGGATGCTCAACCCTGTAGGAGTGGAGCCCGAACTGAGCAGCAAGAAGAAGTATCTGGCTGTGGTGCTGGTTGCCATCATGATTTTGGGCGCTACGCTTGGTGAGCTTCCCTTTGTGCAGTCACTGGGGCTGAACATCAAGTTGGACATGTTCTTCTTTGCCTGCTGTACAACCGTCATCATGGCATGGACAGGTATGTTTGCCCAGCGCAAATACACAAAGCTCATCTCATGGGATGTGCTCATTACCATCGCATGCGCCTTTGGCATTAGCAAGGGTATGATAAACAGCGGTCTGGCCGACTTCCTTGCCGGTTATGTCATCGATCTGGCCGACCAGGCAAGGCATAGCAGCAATGGCATTTACATCGCGCTGGCTGCTCTGTACCTCATTACAAACCTCTTCACCGAACTGATAACCAACAATGCAGCAGCGGCACTTGCCTTTCCTCTGGCTGTGTCAATCAGTTCGCGCATGGGAGTTGACCCCACGCCGTTCTTCGTATGCATCTGTTTTGCTGCCAGTGCATCATTCAGTACGCCCATCGGCTATCAGACAAACCTGATAGTGCAGGGTATTGGCGGCTACCGCTTCACCGACTTCCTGAAGGTGGGTTTGCCGCTGAATATAATCGTCTTCTTCCTCAGTGTCTTCCTGATTCCGCAGTTCTACGCGTAAATATATAAGGAGAAACGGGCATGGAAGAATAATATGTGAACAACAAAAAGACATCATATATATAATGACAGAAAACATTTATCCCATATACGACCGCATGATGAGTAGGGCAGACAAGGAACAACTGCTCGGCCAGAAAGGCATCATGGTGTGGTTTACGGGCTTGAGCGGAAGTGGAAAGAGCACTGTAGCCATGGGGGTGGAGCGTGAGCTTCATGCACGAGGCATTTTGTGCCGCATCCTGGACGGTGACAACATCAGAGCCGGTATCAACAGCAATCTGGGTTTCACAGCCGAGGACCGCAATGAGAACATACGCAGAATAGCAGAGGTGGGCAAACTGTTTGTGCAGACAGGCATCGTCACCTTGGCCTGTTTTGTCAGCCCTACCAACGACCTTCGCCGCATGGCACGTGAGATTGTAGGTTCTGAGGACTTCATGGAAGTGTATGTGAGCACCCCTATAGAGGAGTGTGAGCGTAGGGATGTAAAAGGCTTGTATGCTCGTGCACGCCGTGGTGAAGTGAAGAACTTCACAGGCATCAGCGCCCCCTTTGAGGAGCCTGAACATGCCGACATCAGCATTGATACAAGCAAACTTACACTTGAGGAAAGCGTGAACAGGCTTACCGAAGAGATTATCAAACGAGTAAAATCAAACATACAAACAAGATAAGATTATGGCAGATTACAGTCTGAGCCATCTGCAGGAACTTGAAGCGGAGTCAATACATATCATCCGTGAGGTTGCCGCAGAGTTTGAAAACCCTGTGATGCTTTATAGCATTGGAAAGGACAGCAGCGTGATGGTGCGTCTTGCAGAGAAGGCTTTCGCCCCAGGCAAGGTGCCTTTCCCACTGATGCACATCGACAGCAAGTGGAAGTTTAAGGAAATGATAGAGTTCCGTGACCAGTATGCCAAGGAGTACGGATGGAACCTCATTGTGGAGAGCAATATGGAAGCTTTCCGTGCAGGAGTGGGCCCCTTCACTCATGGCAGCAAGGTGCATACCGACCTGATGAAGACAAAGGCATTGCTCGATGCACTGAACAAGTACAAGTTTGACGCAGCCTTTGGTGGCGCACGACGTGATGAGGAGAAGTCAAGAGCCAAGGAGCGTATCTTCAGCTTCCGTGACCAGTTCAACCAGTGGGACCCTAAGAACCAGCGTCCAGAGTTGTGGGATATCTACAACAGCCGCGTGCACAAGGGCGAGAGCATTCGTGTGTTCCCCCTGAGCAACTGGACCGAGCTTGATATCTGGCAGTACATCCGTCTGGAGAACATCCCCATCGTTCCCCTTTATTTCGCCAAGGAGCGTCCTTGTGTGGAGATAGACGGCAACCTGATAATGGCTGACGATGACCGCCTGCCCAAGGAATATGTGCCAAAGATTCAGAACCGTATGGTACGCTTCCGCACTCTGGGATGCTGGCCACTGACAGGTGCGGTGGAAAGCAACGCATCTACCATTGAGGAGATAGTGGAGGAGATGATGACCACAACCAAGTCGGAGCGCACAACCCGTGTGATTGACTTTGACCAGGAGGCAAGTATGGAACAGAAGAAGCGCGAGGGCTACTTCTGATTCATCCCAGTTCTGATAACTTAACATTGACTATTATGGCAAACAGCAAAGTAAATATAAAGGAATTCTTGGATGCCGACGAGCGCAAGTCATTGTTGCGTCTGTTGACCGCCGGCTCTGTGGATGATGGCAAGTCAACCCTCATCGGACGTCTTCTGTTTGATAGCAAGAAGCTTTATGAAGACCAGCTCCAGGCTCTGGAGCGCGATTCCAAGCGTGTGGGAAATGCAGGTGCAGGCCAGATCGACTATGCTCTGCTGCTCGACGGACTGAAGGCAGAGCGCGAGGAAGGCATCACCATCGATGTAGCCTATCGCTATTTCAGCACCAACCAGCGCAAGTTCATCATCGCCGACACTCCGGGACATGAGCAATATACCCGCAACATGATAACCGGTGGCTCTACGGCCAACCTGGCCATCATCCTTGTTGATGCACGCACAGGAATCATCACCCAGACACGTCGTCACACCTTCCTGGTGAGCCTGCTGGGCATCAAGCACATCGTTCTTGCCGTCAACAAGATGGACCTCGTGAACTTCTCTGAGCAGGTGTTCAATGATATCCGCGACGAGTATCTGGCTCTCGCCGAGAGTCTTGGCGTGGAGGATGTTACCTGCTTCCCCCTTTCTGCCCTCGAGGGTGACAACGTGGTGGAGAAGAGCGACCGCACTCCTTGGTACGAAGGAAAGAGCCTTCTCGACTTCCTGGAGACCGTACCCATTGACCAGGACCGCAACATGAACGACTTCCGTTACCCCGTGCAGTATGTGCTCAGACCCAATCTGGACTTCCGTGGATTCTGTGGAAAGATTGCCAGCGGCGTTATCCACAAGGGTGACGAGGTAGTAGCATTGCCCAGCATGAAGCACAGTCATGTCAAGAGCATCGTTACCTACGAAGGCGAGCTGGATATGGCATTCTGTCCTCAGTGCGTGACACTTACGCTGGAGGATGAGATTGATATCTCTCGCGGAGAGATGCTCGTGAAGCCTGACAATGTACCTCATATCGGCCGCAACTTTGAAACCATGCTCGTATGGATGGACGAGGAGCCGATGGACAGAAGGAAGCAGTTCTTCCTGAAGCACAATACCAACACCACCCGTGCTACACTGACTCATGTCAACTACAAGGTGGATGTCAACACCATGCAGCACCTCGAGGGTTCTGACTTCAAGTTGAACGAGATTGGCCAGGTGCAGATAACAACTGCCAAGACACTCTTCTTCGACCCCTACAGCAAGAACAAGGCAACGGGCGCATTTATTCTGATTGACCCCATAACCAACAACACCAGCGCTGTGGGCATGATATGCAATCCTCTGGAGGAGGAAGAAATCAATCAGGGAAGCGACATTCCCGTGCTTGATTTGCCTAAGTTGGGCATTGCCCCTGAGCACTATGAGGCTGTGGAGAAGGCTGTGAAGGATCTCAGCCGACAGGGTTTGGAAATCAAGATTGTAAAGGAATAAATTATAGAAAGGTCTGTTCGCCCATGGTGTGAGACTGGCACTGTGGCAGGACAGACCTTTTTGTCGGAACACTTCTCCCAAGGATTTTTCCCCACGAAGGTCATTCCGACAGAGTTTTCAATAGTAAAAGACAACAAGAATATGGGACTGATTGAATTCAGCAAACTTCCTGTCAACACCCTGGTGGGCGCCGACTGGAAGACATTCAAGACCGTAACCAAGGGCCAGCATATTGCCTCTGACAAGAAGACAAAGTTCTACCTCACCAAGGCCATCTGCCGTCTGCTGAGCGTGTGTGTGCCCTTGCAGGAACGCAAGTACAAGAAGCTTCTGGCCGACAAGCCCGTTGAGAACGACCCTCTGTTCATCTTGGGACACTGGCGCAGCGGCACTACTTTCGTGCACAACATCTTTGCACAGGACAAGCATTTCGGCTATACCACCACCTACCAGACGGTTTTCCCTCATTATATGATGGCACTCCAGGGGCTCTTCAAACCCACTATGGGATGGCTCATGCCCGACAAACGTCCTACCGACAACATGGAGCTTGCTCCCGACCTGCCTCAGGAGGAGGAGTTCGCACTGAACAACTCTTGCCCCTTCAACTACTATAATTTCTGGTTCTTCCCCGAGAGAATGAATGAGTACTGCGACAAGTACCTTACCTTCAAGGACATCAAGCCAGAGGAGCTGGAGGCATTCAAGACGGCTTTCGAGAAACTGGTGAAGATAAGCATGTGGAATACGGGCGGCACCCAATACCTGAGCAAGAACCCACCCCACACAGGTCGCATGAAGGCGCTCACCGAGCTGTATCCCAATGCCAAGTATGTGTTCCTGATGCGTAACCCCTATACAGTGTTTGAGAGCACACGCAGTTTCTTCCTCAACACCATCAAGCCCCTGCAGCTGCACAGCATCAGCGACGAGGAGATGGAGCAGAACATCCTGCGCAACTATATGGAACTGTACCGTGCCTACAAGGAGCAGAAGCAGTTCGTACCCAAGGGAAACCTCTATGAGGTCAAGTTCGAGGACATCGAGAAGAATGCTCTGGGCATCACCGAAGATATCTACAAGACTCTGAACATCCCAGGTTGGGAGGAAGCCCGGCCTGCCATCGAGAAATACATAGGCGCAAAGCGTGGGTACAAGAAGAACAAGTACCAGTATGCAGAGCGTACTGTGAAGATGGTGAATGAGCACTGGGGTGAAGTGCTCGACGAGTGGGGATACGAGCGACTGTAAGCTGAACAAACATTTATCTAACTTAATATAAACTACTGAACGCATGAGAATTTCATTCGCAATCTCTCTTCTCTGCCTGCTGTTCACCACTGCACATGCACAGAAGAAACTGAGTGTGACAAGTCCCGACGGGCAGGTTCGCCTGAACGTAAGCCTTTCGGACAAAGTGTATTACGACGTGGAAAGTCATGGCGAGACGCTTGTCAAGAACGGCCATCTGGGCATGACGCTCGACAAGGCCAACCTTGGAGCCAATCCCGTGCTCAAGGGGAAGAAGGTGAAGACAGTCAACGAGACCGTCACACCCATCTTCTCCCTCAAGAGCGCCAATATCGACAACCGCTACACATCGCTCCTCATGAACATGAAGGGCGGTTATGCCATCGAATGGCGTGTGTATGATGATGGTCTGGCTTACCGCTTTGTGACCAGCATCAAGGGCGATGTGAAGGTTCTGTCAGAGGACTTCTGCATCCAGCTCACGCAGGATACACGCCTGGTGCTGCAGCAGCCCGGCGGCTTCAAGACCAGTTGTGAGGAGGAATACACCAATGTTCAGAGTGCCGCCTGGAAGGCAGAGGACCGCATGAGTGAGCTTCCTCTGGTCATTGCCGGTGCCAAGCAGAAGGTGTTCGTGAGCGAGTTTGACCTGTTTGACTATCCCAGCATGTTCATGAAGGGAAATGCCGACAACAGCCTGAGCGCCGTTCATCCCAAGGTTCCCGTGGAGTTTGGCGACGACGGTGACCGCAGCGTGAAGATTCTGAAGGAGGCTGATTATATTGCAGAGACAAACGGTACCCGCAGCTTCCCCTGGAGATTTATGCACATCACCCAGGACGACAAGCAGATGGCTGTCAACACCATGCCCATGCGCCTGGCTCCTGCCAGCGTGATAGACGACCCCTCATGGATCAAGGTAGGCAAGACTACTTGGGAATGGTGGAACGGCAGTATCCCCTATGGTCCCGACGTCAACTTCGTGAGCGGTCTCAACCTTGACACCTACAAGTATTTCGTGGATTTTGCCGCTGCCAACGGCTTGCAGTACATCCTGATGGACGAAGGTTGGGCCAAATCAACACGTGATCCTTTCACTCCCAATCCCGACATCGACCTGCATGAGCTTATCCGCTATGCCAAGTCGAAGAACGTGGGTGTCATCCTGTGGCTCACATGGCTCACGGCCGAAAAGCATCCCACGATGTTTGAGACCTTCGAGAAGTGGGGTGTAGCTGGCGTTAAGATTGACTTCATGGACCGTCAGGACCAGTGGATGGTACGCTTCTATGAGCGTACAGCAAAGGCAGCTGCCAAGCATCACATCATCGTGGATTTCCATGGAGCCTATCATCCCAGCGGTCTGGAATATAAGTATCCAAATGTGCTCACCTTCGAGGGTGTGCGCGGTATGGAGTATATGGGCGGCTGCACACCACGCAACAGTGCCTTCTATCCTGCCATTCGCAATGCTGCCGGACCGATGGACTACACGCCTGGAGCCATGTTGAGCATGCAGCCCGAGTGCTATTCGAGCCGTCGCCCCAACAGTGCAAGCATCGGCACGAGAGCCTATCAGCTGGCACTCTATGTGGTGTTCGAGTCCAACCTGCAGATGATGTCCGACAATCCTACATTATATAATATGTATCCCGACTGTCGTGACTATATAGCAGGTTGCCCTGTCAACTGGGACGAGACACGTGTGCTGGCTGCTGAGTTTGGCCAATACACCGTGGTGGCAAGACGCAAGGGCAGCAAGTGGTATATCGGTGGAATCACCAACGAGACTGCACGCGACATTACCGTCAAGCTTGATTTCCTGACCGAAGGAAAGTCTTATAAAACCACCTCGTTTACTGATGCTGTCAACTCGGCAAAGCAGGCTATGGACTACCGCAAGAAGGAGGGTCAGACCAAGAAGGGCGATGCACTCAGCATACACATGGTACGCAACGGAGGCTTCGCAGCAGTGCTCGAACCCTAAGAGCTGGGCTTTCCTGCTGAATAGCAGTGGTTTTTTAGCCTCAGAACTTGTGTAAAGGCAAATCTTTATGTACCTTTGCAGGGTTTTTCGAACACATTTTACAAAACAATACAAACGTATAACGAAAATGACTAAGATTGAACTGGTAAAGATTGTAGCCCAGAAGACCGGAATTGACCAGGCCACAGTGCTTGCTGCTGTAGAGGGAATGGTAGATACCATCAAGGAGACTCTCGTACAGAAGGAGAACGTGTATATTCGTGGTTGGGGAACTTGGACACTCAAGCATCGTGCCCAGAAGACCGCCCGTAATATCTCAAAGAACACAACTATGGTTATTGAGGCACACGATATTCCTTACTTCAAGCCCTGCAAGGACTTCATGGAGTCTGTGGCAAAGGCTAAGTAAGATAGGTTCACAATACAGTCACCTATAGGCGGGGGCATGAAGGGGTTACCCACTTCTGCCCCCGCTTCCTTTTTTGCAACCATATCCCATTACGTGAGCGCCATCGTGCGACACTCACCTCACCGGCAAAACCTACACACCCAATGAATATCAAATCTATGGGCCTGGCACTCATCCTGTGCCAGGCAGCAGCATGCAACATGTATGCCCAGGAGTCTGTACTCCATTATGTTAACCCCATCATCGGCACCAACGGCATGGGTCACACCTTTCCGGGAGCCTGCTCACCCTTTGGCCTTGTGCAGTTGAGTCCAGAGACAGACACCATTCCGCACAATGTGGATGGCAAGTACCAGAAGCGGGTATATGAGTACTGTGCAGGCTATCAGCACAGCGACAGCACCATCGTGGGCTTCAGTCACACTCATCTGAGCGGTACCGGCCACTCCGACCTGGGCGATATCCTCATCATGCCCACCACTGGACAGATACACACCAATCCCGGTACGGCACAGAATCCACAGGCAGGCTACCGCTCACGCTTCTCGCATGAGACCGAGCATTGCGAGCCTGGCTACTATGAGGTGATGCTTGATGACTACGGAGTGAAGGCACAACTGACTGCCACACAGCGCGTAGGCGTGCATCAATACACCTTCCCGTCAGCCGACGGGCAGTTTGTCCTCGACCTGGGAGCAGGCATATATAATTATGAGGGAAAGACGCTGTGGACCTATCTGCGTGTGGTCAACGACACTCTGCTCACAGGCTATCGCATCACCAACGGCTGGGCGCGACAGAACTACACCTACTTTGCCATCGCCCTTTCGGAACCCATCAGCCAGTATGGCTATGTGGATGCACAGCGCATGAAGTACACCGGATTCTGGCGTAAGATGGATATCCACCACAACTTCCCCGATATGGCTGGCCGCCAGATGGTGGGTTACTTCAAGTTCAATCTGCCCCAATCGCACCGACTCACCGTGCGTGTAGCACTCTCGCCAGTGAGTATGAGCGGTGCTGTGGCCAACCTCCAGGCAGAAACCAGCGGCATGACATTTGACCAGATACGCCGCCGCACCGCTAGCCAGTGGGAGCACGAGTTGGCCAACATACGCATCCAGGGCAGCGAGGACCAGAAAGCCCTCTTCTACACTTCACTCTATCATACGATGATCAACCCCTCGGTGTATATGGATGTAGATGGTTCGTACCGCGGAAATGATATGGAGATTCATCGTGCCGACGGCTTTACCAACTACACTGTATTCTCCCTCTGGGACACTTATCGCGCCGAGCATCCCTTGCTGAGCCTGCTTCACCCGAAGCGCAATATGGATATGGCACAGAGCATGATACGCATTCAGCAGCAGAGTGCACTGGGTGTGCTGCCCATGTGGTACCTGATGGCCAACGAAGGGTGGTGCATGAGCGGCTATCATGCAGCGTCGGTACTCTCCGATGTGGCCACCAAGGTAGGATTCGCCGATATGCCTGCCATGCTGCGCGCAATGGCCACCACTGCCTCTTCACCTTGGATAGAGGGGCTGAAGGACTATATGCGCCTGGGCTATGTACCCTATGACCATTGCGGTACGAGCGCCAGCAATACCCTCGAGTATGCCTATGACGACTGGGCCATCTATCATGCAGCACAGCTTGCCGGCGACACTCAGATAGCCGACTCATTCCGCCTGCGTGCTCTCAACTACCGCAAGGTATTCCACCCGGAGCTGGGTCTGGCTTGCCCGCGATATGCCGACGGCAGCTGGAAGAAGGATTTCTCTCCGCTGCAGACTTATGGTGAGGGATTCATCGAAGGCAACAGCGCCAACTATTCCTTCCATGTGCCTCACGACGTGAAGGGGATGATAGAGTGCTTCGGAGGCGACCGCAAGTTTGTGGCTGCACTGGACCAACTCTTTGCCCAGCCGCTTGACAAGAAGTATTATGAGGACAACGAGGACATCGAGGAGGAATGTCTGCTGGGCGGCTACGTGCATGGCAATGAGCCCAGCCACCATGTGCCTTATCTGTATGCGTGGACTTCGCAGCCATGGAAGGCGCAGTACTGGCTGCGCGAGATAATGAACCGCATGTATGTCAACGATATGGACGGACTGCACGGCAACGATGACTGCGGACAGATGTCGGCTTGGTATATCTTCACTGCCATGGGCTTCTATCCCGTTTGCCCGGGTACCGACCAATATGTGCTGGGTGCTCCGTATGTGCCATATTGCCGGTTGACCCTGCCCAACGGCAAGGTGCTGGAGATAAAGGCCGATGGGGTGAGCGACCGCAACCGCTACGTGCAGGAGGTTCGGCTCAATGGCAAGCGGTATGACAAACTCTACATCACGCATGCCGACCTGTTGGCGGGCGGCAAACTGGAGTTCCGAATGGGCAGCAAACCCAGCCGCAAGCGCTGCGTCAGCACAGGCAAACCCTATTCGCTGAGCGACTGACAACTGGATAAAGTATAATGCCCGCTCTGCTCCTCGCTCCTCTCTGCCGGACTGTTGCCCGCCTGCGGAGCAAATCCGGCTGGCAGTAGGACACCACGGAATGGCATGATAGGGTTCAAGAAGTGGGGTGGAGGATAGCAGGCAGGATTCTGCTTCAGAAAATGCAGCGCGGTGCGATGGCCGATGCAGCGCATTGCAAACGCGAATGCAGCACGCTGCGTTGACACATGCAGCGCCCTAAACAAAAAGATGGTGCGCAGAGCGTCGTTACATGCTCTGCGCACCATTTCTGTTTTCATCACCTTCATGCCCGCTTTTCATTCCGCTTCATCGTTCCGAAGAAAGCAATGAAGCGCATCTGGCAGGAAGGTTCGTTTCTTAATTTTCTGCTTTACCGGCGTTGCCCCTCTGCCTTGAGGCGCCGGTGACAGCAAGCAATCAACCCTTGCGGGCACGCTTACCCTTGCGAGGCTTGAATGTTTGTGTGTCGGCTATTTCACCCTTGACCACATTGTGCACACGCACGGTGAGGAGACCGTCCTTCACTTCTCCCTCGATGACAGTGGCAAACGAACTGGATTTGGGGTTCTTGCCCTCGGGTCCGCCACCCACCATCTGCGCCCAAGGACGCTCCTTGGTGGGTGCATCGAAGCGGTAGCGGTGCTGATGGGCACATACTATCAGCTGGCAACCTGCCTCTTCCAGCAGGGGAGTCCACAGGCGTGCGCAGGTGCGCTGCCATTCTGCGAAGTCCAACGTATAGCGTGGATCCTTGTCGGCAGGCGCTACATCACCGGGATTGGCCTTGGGATTGTCGTCGAAGAGAGGAATGTGGCAGAAGGCCACCAGATAGGGTGCGCTGGCTATCTCCTTGCGCTTCAGGGCATCCTTGAGCCAGGCCACTTGAGCCTTGCGGTATATCTCCGAGGTGAAGAGATTGGCAAAGAGAGGGTTGGTGTCCATCTTGTCTTCGGCAGTATCCAAGCCTATGAGGGCAATGTCACCCATGCGCACAGCGAAGTTTCTGCCCAAATCCCAGTCTCTGCCGCTACGCTCCTCGGGCTGGCGGAACATCCATACACGCTCAATGTGGCGGTTTGCCAGTCCGCGCGAATCATGGTTTCCTGGGCAGAACAGGTAGGGTGTCTCGGCTGCATAATCCTTGTGCGTCACCTTTGGCTTCAGGAAGATGAGCTTCTGGGTGGCTATTGTCTCCTCGGTGTTGCTGGCATCACCGTTCCAGATGACGCAGGATGGCTTCAGTTCGCTCAGCTTTGTGGTCAGTTTCTCAAAGGCTGGCCAGTTCATGTGTGTATCGTTGATGACGCAGAAGTGGCTCTTGGCACCGGCACCGGCAGTACGGAACGAATACACGCGCTGCGGCTCTTCGTTGCCGATGATCTTCATATCGTAGCCGCCGCCATAGTGGATGCGGTCGGCACCTATCCTATAATAATAGGTAGTGGCAGGCTTCAGTCCCGTGAGGCGGACCAGCATCACATCGGGATTCATGTCGGTCACGCGGTATCCGCCACAATACACCTTCTGCCCATCGGACAGGTCTGCCTTCTCACCGTAAATCACATAGCCGTTGGCTTTATCGGTCACACTGAACGCCACTCCCATGCTGTCCTCTGCATAGTTCTGCAGCATGGGTTCGCTGTCGATAAGCTTTGCCGAGGGCTTTTCGCCCTCTTTCTTCTCCTCGGGTTGGGCATTGCCGGCCAACGCAGGGAGAGCTACACTCTGTGCCGCAGCCAACACGGCACTGTTTCTCAGGAAATCTCTTCTGTTCATCTTCTGTTATGTTAGTCTTGGATAATAGCACCTCGCTCGGTGTAGGACGGCATGTATCGGGAGGGGGCTCCTGCATGCCTTTGGCACCGTTCAGCGCCTTCTGGTACTGCAAAGTTAACAAATCTTTTTGGCATAGAGTGCACAATTCTTTGCTTCTCTTGCTCACATCCACATTAAAAGTGCTATCTTTGCAGGCAAATTAAGAGACGCCTAGCAAAATGAAACTCATAGTGCTTACCGACCCGGGCTTTTTCGTGGAAGAGGACAAGATACTGACTACTCTTTTCGACGAGGGACTGGATATTTTGCACCTGCGCAAACCTGGCTCAGAACCAGTGTATTGCGAGCGGCTCTTAAGCTTGATTCCCGACACTTACCACAGCAGGATAGTGGTGCATGACCACTTCTATCTCGTAGATGAATTCGGTCTGATGGGCTACCACCTCAGTCAGCGCAATTCCGAACGCCCCTTGGGGCAGTCGGCAGCCTGCACGCGCACCTGCTATTCCCTGCCCGAACTGGCGCGGTATAAGGATGAATGTTCCTATGTACTGCTGCGCAACGTGTTCGACAGCATTTCAGAGCCCGACAACAAGGCCTCTTTCCAGCCCGAAGAACTGCAGGAGGCCCGTCAGGCCGGACTGCTGGACCGCAAGGTGATAGCCGAGGGAGGCGTCACACTTGACTCGGTGCCTGTTGTGAGGGACTATGGTTTTGGCGGTGTGGCAGTACGTGGCGACCTCTGGCGCAACTTCGACGTGCACCAGGGTGACGACTTCCGTCAGCTCGTGGCACACTTCCGCAAACTCAGGAAAGCCACCGAATAAGAGGCGTGCGAGCGGTGAGGAATCCAGACAGAATAGACATGAATGCTCATATAAACCATATTAAATCCGAAAATACAGAAATGGAAGAGAAGAAATCATTCAAGGTGTTCTCTGGCACCAAGAGCCGTTACCTGGCAGAGAAGATTTGCCAGAGTCTGGGTTGCGAACTGGGTGACCTCTCCATCACGCACTTTGCTGATGGCGAGTTTGAGGTCTGCTTCGAAGAGAGCATCCGCGGACGTGATGTGTTCCTCGTGCAAAGCACATTCCCCAATGCCGACAATCTGATGGAACTCTTGCTGATGATCGATGCAGCCAAGAGAGCTTCGGCCAAGACCGTAAACGCTGTGATTCCCTATTTCGGCTGGGCACGTCAGGACCGCAAGAGCAAGCCTCGTGTGAGCATTGCTGCCAAACTGGTTGCCGACATGCTGAGCGTAGCCGGTATCAGCCGCATGATCACCATGGACCTGCATGCCGACCAGGAGCAGGGATTCTTCAATGTACCTGTTGACCACCTGTATGCCAGCAGCGTGCTTCTTCCCTATATCCAGTCACTCAACCTGGAGAATCTGGTGATTGCCACTCCTGACGTGGGCGGTACAAAGCGTGCCAGCACCTACAGCAAGTTCCTCAACTGCCCCCTGGTGCTCTGCAACAAGTCGCGCCGTAAGGCCAACGAGGTGGCAAGCATGGAGATTATCGGTGATGTGACCGATGCTAACGTGGTGCTCGTAGATGACATGGTCGATACAGCAGGCACTATCACCAAGGCTGCCGACCTGATGAAGTCAAAGGGCGCACGTACCGTTCGTGCCATCGCCAGCCACTGTGTGATGAGCGGTCCTGCCAGCGAGCGCGTGCAGAACAGCGCACTGGAGGAGTTGGTATTCACCGATAGCATCCCATACAACAACGCTTGTTCCAAGGTGAAGGAGCTCAGTATCGCTGACCTCATAGCCAACACCATCCGCTGCGTCCTCAATAATGAGAGCATCAGCAAGCAGTATCTGATCTGATTCCGATACGGCAGACAAACATATGCCAGGGGGCTGCGTCATTCCCGACACAGCCCTCTGGCCTTTTTGTATATGCACTTGTCGGGCATCAGCATTATGCTTGGATTGCCAATCCATAAGAAAGAATCGACTCCCGAAGAGCATTCCGATTTCATTTTCAGCACAATGCATTCATCCAAGCAGCATGCAGAAATCATCTGCGAAGCCAACAGAAATCTCCGTTTGCAGGCTTCGTACGGCCATCCAAAGCCTTCGTATGGCCATCCAAAGCCTGCGTATGTGCATCCAAAGGCTGCAAACGGAGATTTCACCAAGCCTCGTGAACAGTTTTATAAGGGAACTGGAAGGAGTTCCGAAGGCTGCCAGGAAGGTTGCTTCAGGCTTCTGCCTCCCATTCCAAGAGGCTCTGCGTGTGGCAAGGAGCACATAAAGGCGATTATCACACCTGCTTTCATGCCATCGGAAGCGACTTGTCATCAGACTGTCCGTACCATAAGATTCTCAACTTCAATCCCCTCATAATAACACAGGAAACAAGAAAGACCCCAAACGGAATGGCATCCGCTTGGGGTCTTATGCTTGTCAATATGCTGTAGTGCAATGATGATGTTCGGTTCACAAGCCGTTGGCATTGCGCTTGATGGCAGTTGGCTCACGGTCAGATGACTGCTGTTACGTGGCTTCATGCCTGCTTCACGTCTGCCGGAAAGGCGGCGGAAGACTTGTTGCAGTCCGCTTCGGAGGGCCGTCCTTAGCGCAGCTCCAGTTGCAGATTGCTTATCAGATGCTGCACCTCCTTGTTTCTCTTCATCACCGATTGCATGTGGTCGGTCTTGTTGAAGACGGTTTTCTCCTCCATCTCCACCAGTTGAAGCTGTATCCTGGCGTTGTAGTTCTTCTGGTCCTGACGGATGAACTGCTCGATGGAGGATCGCATGGCTTCCAGTTGGTCGCGCACCTGCACGCTCTGCACCGTCACTCCGATGGTATCCGGGTCAATCAGGATGGGTTGCATAGCCTGCATGCGCTGCTTCATCGCTATCTTGTCGTTTCCCAGCATGGCCACATATTTCTGCCACGAGATGCGCATCTCGGCCAGGTCGAGCGGGTTGGTGGGAAGTGGGGCAGAACCTTTCGTTTCGTCGGCAGACGCATCATCAGTCTTCTTCTGACCGATATTCCTGAACGACACACGCCTCAGTTTTCCCGATACTTGTGGGGCTGATGCGGGTGCAGACTCTGGTGCGGCTGCCATGGGAAGCGGCACGTGCGGTGCCTGGATGTGCGGTTGAACGGCAGGTGCTTGAGCCACAGGCTGGTTGGATGCCTGGGTGGATGCGCTCTGGCCCTGGGCTTTGAGCGCATCGAAAATGGGTTTTAATGACTTGGCAGGGCGACGCCCCGCACCAGGAACATCCTCTTCGTTGAGTTGGGCAACCTGTATGAGGCAAATCTCCAGTTGCAAGCGCTTGTTGTTGCTCGTCTTATAGGCAAGGTCGCAATCGTTGCAAAGTTTGAGGGCTCTGTAGATGAAACGAGGCTTGCAGCGCGCTGCCTGCTCGCTGTATCTCTGCTGCATCTGCTCACTCATCTCCAGAAGCGAGAGCGTGGATTGGTCTCTGGCCACCAGCAGATTGCGCAGATGGGTGGAGAGACCCGCTATGAAGTTGCCGCCGTCGAAGCCTTTCTGCAGTATCTCATTGAGCAGCAGCATGCAGGGCTGCACTTCGTCTGCCAGGAAGTAATCCACCAGCTTGAAGTAGTATTCGGTGCTCAGGACGTTCAGACTCTGGCATACATTCTGATAGGTGAGCTTTCCGCCGGTGAAGCTGACCATCTGGTCGAAGATGGAGAGTGCATCTCGCATACCGCCGTCAGCCTTCTGCGCGATGAGGTTGAGTGCGTCGGGTTCGGTCTCATAACCTTCCTTCTCGGCCACCCTCTGCAGGTGTTCGATGGTATCCTGCACGCTCATGCGCATGAAGTCATACACCTGGCAACGGCTCAGAATGGTGGGCAGGATGCGATGCTTCTCGGTGGTGGCCAGGATGAATATCACATACGAGGGCGGTTCTTCGAGTGTCTTGAGGAAGGCATTGAAAGCGGCTGTGGTGAGCATGTGCACCTCGTCGATGATGAAAACCTTGTACTTGCCCACCTGTGGCGGAATGAGCACCTGCTGGCAAAGTTCTCTCATTTCATCCACAGAGTTGTTGCTTGCCGCATCCAGCTCCTGTATGTTCATCGAGCGCTGTTCATCGAAAGCCTTGCAACTCTCGCACTGGCCGCACGGATCACCGTTGGGCAGGGGAGAAAGGCAGTTGATAGACTTGGCAAAGATGCGTGCGCAGGTGGTCTTGCCCACTCCGCGAGGTCCGCAGAACAGGTAGGCATGCGCCAGTTTGCCCGATGCGATGGCATTCTTGAGCGTGGTGGTCAGCGCGTGCTGTCCCACGACTGAATCGAAGGTAAGCGGTCTGTATTTACGCGCAGACACGATATATTCTTCCATAACTTGCTTGCTTGTTTCTGCAAATATAGAAAAAAAACACGTTACATGGCGCTAAAACTCCACTTTTTTGCTACCTTTGCCCTATATATAATAAGGTATATGGGTAAACTATTCTCAGTCTGGCACTTCGTTTGCCGGTTTAAGTATGTGTTCATCATATTGTTTGCAGCTCTTATCATTGGCTTTCTCGATGACAACAGCCTGCTCATCAGGAGCCGCCGTTGGCAGAGAATTGCCGAACTCAGGCGCGAGATAGCCGACTACGAGGAGCGTTTCGATGCTGCCACACGCCAGCTCAAGAGTCTGGACAATGACCCCAAGGCGCTTGAGCAGATGGCTCGTGAGAAGTACTATATGAAGCGTGCCAATGAGGACGTCTTCGTCATAAGGGTGTCGGATGAGGATGTCACCGACGAAACAGACACGTTGGACCAAGACAGCATCGCCCAATGAAGGAACTCAATAGCTGGGAGAACCTCCTTTTCCGCGCGGGAGCTGTGCTGATGCTTGCCGGTGCGGCTGCCCATCTGTTTGCCCCCATGGTGTCGCTCTACCTGTTTGCCATTGGTGCGGGAGCCTATGCCTGCATGCGCCTGCGCACCGAGTACATGGGCAGGAGCATAACCATCATACGCCTGCGACGCCAGCAGTTGCTCGCTTCTGCCTGCTTCGTGTTCACAGCCGTGCTGATGAGCATGCAGGATATGCACTATGGATTTGCCGCCCGAAACGAGTGGGTGGTGAGCCTGATTGTGGGCTGTGTGCTCGAGCTCTACACCTCGTGGCGCATCCCACAGGAGCTCGAGAAGCAATAAAATCTTAATAAGTCCTAATTTATTTCCGTAGCAACGGGATTCGCATTATCTTTGCTCTAAGAATTCAAAACCCTAAGTTGAATATGAGGAATCCCTTGTTTCCAATATTGATGTCGGCAGCGATGCTTGTCTCATGCGCTGAGCAGTATGTGGTAAACGGCTCGTCGAATGTAGAGGGACTGGAAGGCAAGACACTTTACCTGAAAGTGTTTGCCGGAGAAGACATGCGCGCCATCGACTCTTCGCGTGTGGTTCACGGCAAGTTCCGCTTTCGTGGCATCCTCGATTCGGTCACTATGGCCAATGTCTTTGTGGATGACACCAGCGTGATGCCTGTTGTACTCGAGAGCGGAGAGGTTTCGCTCAACATAGGAGAAAGCACGCAGAGCGCCACGGGAACACCTATGAACGACAGCCTGAGCCAGTTCATCCAGCGTAAGACGCAAATAGATGCGCAGATGGCAGAACTTCCCCACCTGGAGTCACAGATGATCATGGACGGCATCAGCCTCGACCAGATAAACGTGGAGCTGGGTGCCAAAGCACGCGCACTCAACGACGAGAATGACCGGCTCGTATCGCGCTTCATCTCCAGCAATTATGACAACGTGCTCGGACCAGGCATCTTCATGATCATGACCAGCGCGCTGCAGTATCCCATACTCAATCCCAAGATAGAGGCAATCATCTCACAGGCCCCCCCTTACTTCCTCAACCACCCCTATGTGCGCGAGTACATCAAGGCTGCCGAGAGCAATATGGAGAAAATGCACGACTATTAGAAAACCGGTGCACCCGTGTGCCCCAAAATCCTAATCACTCATGAACATACTTTACAGAATATACCAGCTGTTCATAGCACTGCCTCTGGTGCTCCTGTCAACAGGCCTCACCTGCCTTGCCACCATCGTCGGCTGCACCATAGGCAACGCACACTTCTGGGGTTATTGGCCTGCACATATATGGGGTAGGGTGATGTGCCACGTCATGCTGCTGCCTGTGCATGTAGAGGGAAGGGAGAATCTGCAGGAGGACCAGTCCTATGTGTTCGTGGCCAATCACCAGGGCCCTTACGATATCTTCCTCGTGTATGGCTTCCTGGGGCGCCATTTCAAGTGGATGATGAAGAAGCAGCTGCGCAATCTGCCGCTGGTGGGCAAAGCCTGCGAGAGCAGTGGCCAGATCTTCGTAGATAAGAGCGGTCCCAAGAGCATACAGCGTACCTATGACAACGCACGACGTGTCTTGAAGGACGGCACCAGCCTGATGGTGTTCCCTGAGGGTGCACGCACCTTCACCGGACATATGGGCATCTTCCGCCGAGGCGCTTTCCAGTTGGCCGACGAGCTGCAACTGCCTGTGGTGCCTGTGACCATCGACGGCACATTCGATGTGCTTCCCCGACAGAAGGGCGTCAATTTCCTCACCTGGCATCGCCTGCGCCTGGTCATCCACAAGCCCATCCCGCCCATCGGACAGGGGGCTGACAATATCAAGCATGCCATGAGCGAGAGCTACGACACCATCATGCAGGCACTCCCCCTGGAGTACCAGGGGTATGTAGAAAACCTCGACCAGTGACCCACACAGAACATTTCACCATCCCCCGCATAGCTCCATACATCCAATGGGGCTACTTCTTTCATGCCTGGGGATTCCCGTTCAGATACGAGCAGCTCTCGCGTGTACATGACTGCATGGGATGCCGCTCGGCCTGGATAACCTCGCTTCCTCAGCCCGAACAACCCAAAGCGCGTGAGGCCGAAAGGCTTCTGCAGGATGCGCGCAGGCTTCTGGACCGTTGGAGCCAGGAAAGTGCACACACACATTTCCGCGTGCGTCTCCTGCAGGCCAATGGCGATGGCGATGACATCTATCTGCCCGAACTCCAGCGCTCAATACCCCTCCTGCGCCAGCAGACGGCTCAGACTGGTGCACCCTGCCTGTGTCTGTCCGATTTCGTTCGCCCGCGCTCACAGGGTATCAGCGACCAGATAGGCATCTTTGCCTCTACTGTGGATGCCCGTCTGGAGCAGTCCTTCGCCACAGATGACTATATGCACCTGTTGGCACAGACCCTTGCCGACCGCCTGGCAGAGGCGACTGCCGAACTGGGCCACTTGCTTACCCGCCGCGAATGGTGGGGTTATGCGCCCGATGAGCAGCTCTCGGTGGATGAACTCTTCATGGAGAAATACCAGGGAAAGCGGCCTGCCGTGGGTTATCCATCCATTCCCGACCAGAGCATCAACTTCCTGATAGATGAACTGATAGACCTCAAGTCACTGGGTATAACGCTTACCGAATCGGGAGCCATGCGCCCTCATGCCAGCACCAGCGGACTCATGCTCGCCCATCCAGCCACACGACATTTCTCCGTGGGGCAGGTGGGAGAAGACCAGTTGCGCGATTATGCCGCCCGCCGAGGAGTGTCGGTGGAATGGTTGAGGCGCTTTTTCTGATGTGAGCAACTGTTTTGCCTGGTTCCATCGCTTGTTTCTTCGCGATAAGCAACTGTTTTCCAATCCATATCTCATCATTTTATCGCGGAAGAGACAGCCTTCTTCCTTTTTTCCAAAACACCCTTCCTCATTTCCTTCAAGAAGTCCGAAAAGGGCGATGAAATGAGCTGTTTGGACAGGCGCATGACTTTCCCCGCCTACCTGGCCTATTGTGGGATGAAAAAGGCAGCGTGCTGCGATGGCCATTGCAGCGCGTTGCAAGGGCAGATGCAGCACGTTGCGTTGGCCGATGCACCGTACTGCGTTTGCTGTTTCAGCCAAGTACATCAACTGTTTCATACAAATGCGAGAGCTGTCTCATGCCAAAACGAGAGCAGATTCGGCACAATAGGTCTTGGAAATGATAATTGTGGGCAGACAGGGAAAGGGAATTGGGGAGATACTGCCAAAGGCATCTTCTGCGCCCTTTATTCTAAAAGAAATATGGCTGCAAGCGCATCTGAGTGCACCAGCAGCCACATGATGGAATAAAGAAGGCGGGCAGGAACGAATGGCCCACCCGCCTTGGTGTTTGACGTTAACTTATTGACCCTCGGCCATTACTGCTTCTTATGCTCCAGCGTGGGCAGCATGAGCAGGATGGAGAGTGCGCAGGCAACCAGAAGCGATACGAATGTCCAGGTCCATCCGGCATGACTCGAAATGAAGCCGATGACGGTATTGGCCAGGATGGCAGTACCGAAGAAATAGCCGAAGAAACCGGTCAGTCCGGCTGCTGTACCCGCTGCATTCTTGGGCACAAGGTCGAGTGCCTGCACACCCACCAGCATCACAGGACCATAGATGAAGAATCCGATGCCCGTGAGACTGAGCGTAACCAGACTGATGTTGGGCGTTTCGAGCGAAGAGGCATACCAGTAGATGCCTATGAAGAGCGCCACAAGTGCCATGAAGAGCATGGTTGGCCAGGCACGGTTACCCTTGAACAGGCGGTCGCTGATGATGCCGCATATAAGCGTGCCGGGTATTGCGGCATACTCGTAAGCGAAATAAGCCCATCCCGCCGACTTGATATCCACTCCCTGGTCACTCAACAGGGCAGGCGCCCAATCGAGGCAGCCGTAGCGCACCATATAGATGAAGGCGTTGCTCAAGGCTATGGCCCACAGGCACTTGTTGGGCAATACGTGGCGAAGCATGATGTCGCGTATGCTCAGTACAGCCTCACTCTGGGCATTATAATGCTGGGGAAAATCGTTGCGCCACTTCTCCACGGCAGGCAACCCTTGGCTCTGCGGAGTGTCGCGCAGCAGGATATAGGCCAGCAGGGCAATGGGGATGACGGTGGCAGCCGGGAAGATGAATGTGCCTGCCAGGAAGTAGAACTCGGAGTGGGCACCATAGAGCCAGGAGCCGAACCATACGGCTCCATAGCTGGCCATTGGGCCTATGAGTCCGCCGCCCACGTTGTGTGCACAGTTCCAGATAGCCATCATGGTGCCTCGTTCATTCTGTGAGAACCAATGGGTCATCACTCTGCCGCAGGGAGGCCAGCCCATACCGCCAAACCATCCAACCAGGAAGTTGAGAGCACCCATCAGAGCCACAGCCAGCGTGCGGCGCTCAGGATGATTGACCAGATCAAGCCAAGTGACGGGAACAGCCATACAAGCCATGGCTATGGCACTGAGTACCAATCCCAGAGGCAGGAACTTGCGGGCATCGCTACGGTCGGATACCGAGCCCATCAGAAACTTGCTCAGGGCATAGGCTACGGCATTCATTCCGAGCGCCAGACCCAGTTCGCCCTTGTCCATTCCCAACTGTTCCAGCATGGGGATGGCCATGGCAAAGTTCTTGCGCACCAGATAAAAGGCGGCATAACCGATGAATGCACCTGTGAACACTTGCGCCCGCAGGCGGCGATAGCGTGCATCGGCCGCGGGACCAGTGGTCTCGGGACGGAAAGGTGGGGGAGAGAGTAGGTTCATGTTGCTTCTTCTTGCGGGCAAAACAGCCTCATGCGCGTGTCTGCCCTATATATTATTATATTTAGTTGAATTAGTTTCGTCCCTCTTTTATATAAGCAGGGATATGCGGGTGGGGTGGTTTCGCCTCTTCAGGGGATGCTGAAGGGGAACACGCGATAGCCGGCCTGCTCGTCCTTCAGAGTCTGGCAAAGCCACACCAGCACATACTCGCCAGGTGCCAGATTTTCGGCCGGCTGGCACACGAAAGCCTGCTTGCCGTCGGCCTTGACGGTGAACTGAGGCGGCTCCAGGCGCACATACTTGTTGTCGCGAAGCTCGCTCTTGGCCAATCGCCTGTGGTCGCGCCGCCTTTTGAGCTGTACCAGCGCATAATCCACCAGCGTCTCCCGCTCGCCCAGCTCCACCTTGAGCACAGGCTTGCGGTCGTCTGTCACTTGGCGTGAAGTCTTGCCCCACAGGTAGAGCACGCGCGTATCCTTGAGCTTTTTTCCCGCTATGCTCCATCCCGGTTTGATTTCCGTCTGCATCTCCTCCATCTTGAGGGGCACCCAGGAGTCAGCCACGCGGAGCGACACTTCCTGTGCCTGGCACAGGGAAGCGTATAGGCAGAGCCATAAGAGTATATTCCTTTTCATCTCATGCAAAATTAACTCTTTGTGCAGACTTGGGCAAGTTTATGCTTGGATAAGTGGAAATAAATCCTTTTCTTTGCATTCATTATGACATACGAACTGCTTAAACTGGGCATCACAGAGCTCAACGTGATGCAGCAAGACATGCTGCTGGCCGCCCGCAAGTGGGAAAGAATAGTGCTGCTGAGCCCCACAGGCTCGGGCAAGACATTGGCTTATCTGCTGCCTGTACTGAGCCAGATGGACGAGACAAAAGAGCATCTGCAGACGCTGGTACTGGTTCCCTCACGCGAGCTGGCCATCCAGACCACCGATGTGGTGCGCCGCCTTTGTCCCCAATGCCGCGTGATGGCTTGCTACGGCGGGCATGCGGCAATGGACGAGCACCGCACCATGAAGGGGCTGCACCCGCAACTGATAGTGGCCACACCAGGCCGTTTCCTCGACCACATGGACAAGGAGAACATCTCGACCGACGCTCTATCGACTCTCGTGATAGACGAGTTTGACAAGTGTCTCGAACTGGGATTCCAGGCTCAGATGGAAGGTATCATCGGCCGACTGGGCCAGGTGAAGAGGCGCATCCTGCTCTCGGCCACCGACAATTCTTCCATCCCGAAGTTTGCAGGCGGCGACGGCTTCCAGCGCATCTCTTTCTTGGACCAGGAGGAGTCGCTTCCCGACGGCATCACGGTATATCAGGTGGATTCGCCCGAGAAGGACAAACTGGACACCCTGCTGCGCCTCGTGTGCATGTTGGGCACCCAGAAGAGCCTCGTGTTCCTGGGCTTCAGGGAGAGCGTAGAGCGCGTGGGCACCTATCTGCGCGCCCATGGAGTGAGTGCCGACCTGTTTCACGGAGGACTGGAACAACAGGTGCGCGAGCGTGCCATCCACCGTTTCTCATGCGGTTCATGCAACGTGCTGGTATGTACCGACCTGGCTGCACGCGGACTGGATATAGATGGCGTGCAGAACGTGATTCACTACCATCTGCCTGCCGACCAAGTGACCTATGTACACCGCAACGGACGCACGGCCAGATGGGACGGCACGGGCAACGCCTATTTGCTGGTGGGGCCGCAGGAGCGGATGCCTGAGTTTGCCGTGGCCGACAGCCAGCCTTATCATCTGCCCCAGCGTGTGCCGGCTCCTGCGAAGCCCCTTTGGGCCACTATATATATAGGTAAAGGCAAGAAGGACAAGATAAGCCGAGGCGACGTGGCTGGATTCCTGAGCAAGGTGGGTGGACTGAAACGCGACCAGATAGGCCGTATAGACGTGCTGCCGCAATGGTCCTATGTGGCTGTTGACAGCCGTCAGGTGCGCCCGCTTCTGGCCAAGATACGCGGACAAAAGATAAAGGGCATCAAGACCATCTTCGCGCTGGCTGACTGACAGCAAGACAAAAGATATGCCCCGAAAGCATGTGACTCACAGGAGTCTGGCTTTCGGGGCGTATTGCGTTAGGGTGGAAGTGGCGCTTATTCGCTGAACTTGGCGTAGCCTCTTATCATGTGACGAAGGTTGCTGAGCAGTTCCTGCGACTCCTGAACCAGGCTCAGGAACAGAATCATCGACTCCAGATTGACGGGGCGGTTCTGTATATCGTCGATGATAGTCTTGCGGTAGCCCGACAGCTGGCGTTGGAGAGCCGTGGCGTCGGCACGCAACTCTTCGGGCGAATCGTTCATTCCGGCCTCATCCACTCTGCTGTCATCGAGCAGGATGTAGGCTCTGTCGAAGAGGCGGAGTATCTCCTTGCGGAAAGCCATGAAGGGAGTGATGTACTCGCTGTTGACCGGCAGGAAGTTGTTGCCTATATGCTCGCGGCAGGGCTCTGTGATACGCTTGAGGCAATAGAGCATCTGGTTGAGCGCTCCTATGGAGAGGAAGTACCAGGTGTTGCGCTCTATGCTCAGCATGTGATTGACCCTGCGGAGGGCAAGTACCTCCTTGCGGCGCTGGCGCTTGAGCTGGTTGCGCTGCTCCTCGATGCGTGACGAAGCCTTCTTGAGCGGGCGGTATTCCTCGCGGAAGAACGCGTCGGTCACCTGCCTGTAGCAGTCGGCCACAAAGGCAAGCTGCATGCGGCTGTAGAGGCGCACGTGCTTGGTGAGCAGAGTCCAGTTGTTGTTCTCGTCACGCGAACGCATGATCTGCACGAAGAGGTTGTCCTGATTGTCCTGCGCACTCTTCTTGGCCTGCTTGATATTGCTTCTCACCAGGAACACGATGGCCACCACGATACCGATGGCCATGGCGGGGAAGTGGCCGAAGAACATGATGCAGGTGACCAGATAGCACACGATGAAGGCCACACCAGCCGTGATGAACCATCCGCCTATCACCGAGAGCACACCTGTGATGCGGAATACGGCACTCTGGCGGCTCCATGCGCGGTCGGCCAGACTGGTACCCATGGCCACCATGAAGGTGACGTAGGTGGTGGAGAGAGGCAGCTTGAGGCTTGTGCCCATGGCCACCAACAGACCAGCCAGCACCAGATTGACAGCCGCACGCACCTGGTCGAAGGCAGCTCCGGCAGGCAAGACTGCCTCGTCGGTACAGAAGCGTGAGTCAATCCAGCGGCTTACAGGAGCCGGCACAACGCTTCCCACAGCCTTGGCACATACCATAGTGGAACGCACGAGCGTGCGTGCTACGGCCGACGAACCGAACATCTCCTCGCCTTCGTCCTGCCTGCTCAGATCTACGCTCGTCTTCACCACGTTCTGCGCCTTGGGTGAGAACACCAGCGCAAGCACCATCACGATACCTGCCGCCACCAAGAAGAGGATGGGTGTGTGGGCACTGTTCATCAGGCTACCCATGAGGAATCCTGCGGGGTCGCTGTTGCCATGGGCCATATAGTCCTGATAGGCATCCAGTCCGGTAAGGGGCACACCCACGAAGTTGACCAAGTCATTTCCAGCGAAAGCCATTGCCAGGGCGAATGTGCCGGCCAGCACCACGGTCTTCATCACGTTGAGCCCTATGAGGCTCAATACCGTCATCACCAGGCTCATGAGCAGGGTGCCGCCACCCAGGATGAGCCACGTGTTGTCGTTGACGAATGCGTGCAGCTGGGGAGTCATCAGCGTGGATCCCTTCAGTCCGCCCACCAGCATGAACCACGCGATACTGGTGATGGCTATACCGCCGAAGATGCCGTTCTTCACGTGCGAACGGCCGTTGAACGTGAATATCACACGTGCCAGCCATTGCGTGATGAAGCCCAGCACAAAGGCAATGGCCACACTCAGGAAGATACCCATGATGACGCTCATGGCCTTCTCGGTATTGATGAGGTCGCCCAAGGTGAGCAGATGGCCGGCCGAGTCGGTGGCTCCCTGCATGATCTTGACCAAGGCGAGAGCGAACGCTCCTCCCAGCAGCTCAAACACCATGCTGACGGTAGTGGATGTGGGCATACCCAGACTGTTGAACACATCCAGCAGCAGCACATCGGTAAGCATGACGGCCATGAAGATGCACATCACATCATAGAAGGAGAAAAACTCAGGTGTCATGATGCCGTGGCGCGCCACATCGAGCATGCCGTTGCTCAGCGAAGCGCCTGCAAACACGCCTATCGAGGCGATGATGACAATGGTGCGGAAGCGCGCCACCTTGGCTCCGATAGCCGAATTGAGGAAGTTCACAGCATCGTTGCTCACGCCCACCACCAGGTCAAATACGGCCAGGATGATGAGGAAGACCACGATGCACAGGAATAATGTATTCATATGTAAATGTATATGTTTGTTTCACTTTTGCTGCTTCCCGCCCCGTGGCAGGAGACTTCTGCCGGCTACAGGGCCAGGTAGAGTGCCGTGAGGAACACCACCAGGATGATGGCACGTACCAGATTGTAGATGAACTCGACTTTCTTTGCATCCATAATATCTGCTTTTTTAAGTTCGCCACAAAGGTAAAAGTTGCATGTTACAAGTGTGTTACACGCCCGTTACGAGTGTGTTACACGGCCTCTGGAGAGCACAAAGTGAAAAAATGTTATACGATTGTAACATTCCTGTTGCGTGGTTTTAACGAAAATGTAATACCTTTGTAGCATCCAATAAGCGAGTATTACACACACACAAACATCAAGTTTATGGAATTTCTGATACTGGTTGGCTCAGTTGCCCTACTGATGTACGGCATGAAAGTCATGAGTGAGGGTCTGCAGAAGATGGCGGGCAGCCGTCTGCGCACAATCCTGGGCACCATGACCACCAACCGCTTTACCGGCCTGCTCACAGGCGCGTTCATTACCACCTCCATCCAGTCATCCACAGCCACCACGGTCATGACCGTGAGTTTCGTCAGCGCGGGTCTGCTCTCGCTCTCACAGGCTATTTCTGTCATCATGGGCGCCAATATCGGCACCACCGCTACGGCTTGGATTATGGTTCTGGGCGGCAGTTTCGACATGCGTATGATGGTATATGCAGGCATCATCGCAGCCATTGCCCTGATTTATACCAAGAAGAATGTGAACGTGGGAGAGTTTCTGATGGGACTCTCCCTTATGCTTCTTGGTCTCACCACCCTCAAGGTGAATGCCGCCGACATGCATCTCGACCAGAACGTGCACATCCAGACCTTCCTGCAGAGCGTGAGCGGATGGGGCTTCGGCAGCTATCTGCTCTTCCTGGTCATAGGCGGACTGCTCACCTGTGCCGTGCAAAGTTCGGCAGCCATCATGGCCATCACCATGACGCTCTGCAGCACGGGCGTGCTCGACATCTATCTGGGCATCGCGCTCGTCATGGGAGAGAACGTGGGTACCACCATCACGTCCAATATAGTGGCCATGAGCGCCAACACGCAAGCCCAGCGGGCAGCCCGTGCGCACCTCATCTTCAACCTCTTCGGAGTCATTTGGGTGTTGTGCATCTACACACATTTCGTCAATTTCGTGTGCTCTCTGGTGGGCTGCGACCCTGAGCATGTGGAGAATCCTGTCATCCTGAACGTGGTGCTGGCAGCATTCCATACGGCCTTCAACGTGTGCAACGTGCTCATCCTTATATGGTTCATCAAGCCGATGGAGAAAATTGTGTGCATGCTCGTACCACAGAAGGAGGGACAGGACGAGGTGGAAGAAGGCCGTTTGAAGTATATCGGAGGCGGACTGCTCAGCACGGCCGAGCTCAGCATCTTTGAGGCCAGCAAGGAAATCAACCTCTTTGCCATCCGCTGCCAGCGCATGTTCTCGCTGGTGAAGGAACTGATAGAGACCGACAACGGGGACGACTTCAACAAGCTCTTCTCACGCATCGAGAAGTACGAGAACATCACCGACAGCATGGAGGTGGAGATAGCCAACTACCTGCACAAGGTGAGCGAGGGAAGGCTCTCAAGCGAGTCGAAGACCCAAATCCAGTGCATGCTGCGCATGATATCCGAGCTGGAGTCGATAGGCGACTCGTGCTACAATCTGGGGCGCACCATCAACCGCCTGCACATGCATTCCAAGGAGCGCTTCTCCGATGAGCAGACCAAGCACATCCACACCATGATCTCACTCGTATCGCACGCGCTCGACGCGATGGTGAACGTGGTGGAGAAAGCCCCCGAGCACCAGTATGCCGACTATAACGTGTCGTACAATATCGAGCATGAAATCAACAATTACCGCAACCAGCTGAAGAACCAGAACCTGCAGGACATCAACGATGGCCTATATAGTTACCAGATAGGCGTCTATTACATGGACTTCATCAGCGAGTGCGAGAAGCTGGGCGACTACGTGGTGAATGTGGTTCAGGCCACCAAGTAAGCCTTCCGCCCTGCGCGATAGAGACACACACATACACACATTCCCGAGGGGTTGCTTCTGCCACAGGAGCGCCCCTCGCTGCTTTCCGCACGCTCCTTCCCCACAGACTTGCTCCCGCCCCAACCGCCTGGCGGCTTATGTCTGGCAAAAAGCGTGAAGCGCCTTTAGTGTAATATCAAGCATTACGCTGAATCATGCCCTATTGAAGAAATCGATAAGGCAACGGACTCTTCTCACTCCTGTCATCATTTCCTGTTCCTCCTTTCTGTCTCTTTTCCGGTCTTGGGAAATCCGCCCCCTGATTCCCAATTCCCTGGTTATTGATTCAGAATAAGAATTTTCTCTCCAGTTGGGAAAATATTTTTTCTCTACTGGAAATGTGATTTTCTGCGCGCTATCCTATCACACCACAAAGGTACGACAAGCGCACGTGGCAATCATACGATTCGATACGTTTCAGTACGATTCGATACGATTCCGTATGATTCTCCGTGCAGTCCCTGCGCCTTGCCTTCCTCACGGCATGCCCAGGTGGGCCACGATGACCCTTTCCTGTGCCACTTTCTGCCACCAGATTGCCCACCATGCCGCACATTTCTTTCCAGCTGCGGTCGGAATGCATAAATTCTGCGCCACTTGTGTGCATTCACAGGATAGGAAAAAGTTTTGTGACGAGCGACTGGTGCATGCCTTTTGACGATTGTGAGAGCAAAAACGGCAAATATTTCGTGCTTTTGCCCAGATTTTGCATGGCTGGAGGGGTTGGTTTACTGATGTTGTACTTCATTTCTGTTTGTCTGTCTTGTTCGTTGATGTGATGTAAACTGTTGGTTATCAGCCATTGAGAGAGAGACTATGGCTGGGAGAACCTTACAATTCTTACAGTCTTACAGTCTTACAATTAAATTTCAAGAGATGACGATTCCCTTCCTTATTATATATATCTATTTAATATATAAATAGTTATAGAGTTTATAAAAGGGGATTTTGTCTTGGTGTACCCTAATTGTAAGAATTGTAAGACTGTAAGGCTGTAAGATTATGCCTCTCCTGGCCTTCAGCCTCCGCATCCCTCTCCCAGGCCTATCCTATCATGTCTGCCACCATGCGCAGCTCTTCGGCTGCAGCATGGATGAAGAAGTGTTCATAAGTCAGGGACAGCATCGGCCCAAACGAGGAACGCACAGTAGGGAACACGGCCAAGATGGGGGGGAGGAAAGTGGCGTGGTGCACTTGTATCTGCACCACGCCACATATCGTTCTGTAATGGGCTGTATTTTGCCTTTACGCGCCCTGCTGTCGCCTTTGTGTCCCTATCGGAAGGGTAGCACCAGACAAACCTTTCTGCGCTCAGAATCGCTTGCTTGTCCCAAGATGGAAGATTACACCTTCAGGAATATCTTGTAGCGATACATGATATAGAGGAATATCCACCAGGTGATGATATAGCTGGTGGGTTCCACCACGGAGTAGATGCTCTCGGGCAGGAGTGAAATCACACCACCCAGGAGGCGGTCACGCATGAAGTCGAAGTTGACGAAGCGGGGCAGCATGTAGATGGCGATGGAGTTCATGCCGATGACCACGAAGAAGAAGTCCCAGCCGCGCCAGCGCTTCACATCTATTATATAATAGAAGAGGGCCAGCATGATGAGGGAGTAGCAGGCCACTGCGCACACGAAGGAACTGGACCACAAGGCCTTGTTGATGGGAGTCCAGAAACTCCACAGGTAGCCCAGGATGCCCAGCGCCACGCCTGCCGCCAGCATCCCCAGCGCCTTGCGGGTGCCTGTGAGCCCTTCTTTTTCGGTCTTTATCCATCGGCCTGCCAGCATGCCCAAGAGCGCCGTACCGATGGCGGGAATGGTGGAGAAGAGGCCTTCGGGGTCATAGTCGGGCCTGTAGCAATGGGCACCGAAGAGTGTGCGGTCGATATAGCAGGCTATGTTTCCCTCACGCGTGAGAGCTGCGGCACCGGGCGCGTCGGGCGCCACCACCAGACTGGAGATGATACTGTAGCCCACCAGCAAGCCTGCCACTATCAGCAGTATGCGCTTGAGGCTGTGCACGTGCATGTAGATGAGGGCTGCACACATCCATGCCATGCCGATGCGCGCAAGCACGCTCCAGAAGCGCAATTCGGCAAACTGGAGCTTCAGGATGCCGTTGCACACCCATCCCAGAGCCATGAGCACGAAGCCACGCTTGATGGCCTTGAGCACGATGGCAGAATGGCTCATGCCACGCTGGCGCTGCTTCTCGAGCGAGAAGGGGAACGAGCAGCCTGCAATGAACAGGAACAGGGGGAAGATGGTGTCGTGGTGGCGCAGTCCGTCCCAGCTGGCGTGGGTCATCTGTTCGGCTACTGTCTGCCAGGCGGCGCTGTCGGGGAAGAAGCCTGCTATGGCCGTGATGACAGCCGCCCCTCCCATGATGAAGAGCATGTCGAAGCCTCGGAGGGCATCGAGCGATTCCAGCCTCTGCGGCTTGGTTGCGTTTGCTTGCATATCAAAAATCGGTTTTGGGTTAATGTTCTGTCTTATAGTTTGGTATCGCCTAATGGATGCCGCGTTCGTTGAGCGCTTTGGCATACCTGCGGGCGTTTTGCAGATGCTCCTGATAGGTGGCGGCAAAGCGGTGGGTGCCCGAGAAGTCCTCCTTGGCGCACATATACAGATAGGGATGCTGCGTGTGATGGAGCACGGCATCTATCCCGTCGATGCTGGCCACGCGGATGGGACCGGGAGGCAGCCCCAGGTTCTGATAGGTGTTGTAGGGGCTTTGGGCCTTGAGATGCTCGTGATAGATGCGGCGGAGCGTGAAGTCGCCCACGGCGAATTTCACCGTAGGGTCGGCCTGGAGCGGCATACCCAGCCTTAGGCGGTTGATGTACATGGCGGCTATGTCGGGCTTCTCGGCCTTGTTGGCCGTCTCCTCGTCCACTATGCTTGCCAGCGTGCACACCTCCACGGGGGTCAGTCCGCATGCCTTGGCCTGCTGCTCCCGTTCACCCTGCCAGAAGTGGTTGTGCTCGGTGAGCATCCTGTGCATGAAGTGGTCGATGCTGGTATCCCAATACACTTCATAAGTATTTGGCACAAAGAGGGCTGGCAACTGCTGATTGGAGTAACCCAAGAGGGCGCACCGGCTGCTGTCGGCCATGAAGCGGACTACCTCTGTGCTGTCCATCATCAGGTGGCTGGCCAGATATTGCGCCATGCGGTCCATGGTGCGTACGGATGGGATGATGAGCTGTACAGGCTCCTGCTGGCCGTTTCGGAGGCGGCGGAAGAGCGACAAGGCATTCTGGTCACGTGTCTCGTAGCGTCCCGTGCGCACATGATAATTAAGGAGACTGGCGCACAGCCCCATCCTCCAGCCCAAGCGGCTCTTTATCTTTACCGAATCCATCGTGTCGTCGCGGTCGATATAGAGGCAGCTGTCCTCGCCTGCCGTCCATTGGCTGCGGGGCAACAGCAGTCCCGCCAGCACCACACACAGGGCCACCGCCAGCACCAGCAGCACACCCGCAAAGGTCAGCAGAATTCCTTTTTTGCCCATTCCATCGGGGTTTTTCGGCTTTTCAGCCTGCCCGTTCTTCTCCATTTCTTCCATTTTGTCTTGATTCTTGATGCACAAAGTTACGTTTTTCTGTCCAGTCTGATGGGCAGAATGGCACTTTTATGTGCAGAAACCAAAGCAGAAGAGCCATTCCCAAGGCGTTCTGCCCGGTATGGCTCTTCACTTTCTGCTATTGTGTGTAGGGCAGAAGCCTCACTTCTTCTCCATCACTTCCACCTTCAGTTCGCCGCATTCCTGTATGATGCCCACATACTCGGCAAACTCGGGTGTGGCCATGTGTGCATCAAGCACAGCCTGGTTTTCCCAGGTCTCCACGATAGCAAACACATCGGCACGTGTGGCGCTCTCGAATGCGTCATAGGATACACATCCCTGGTGGCTGCGGCTCTTGGCCACAAGTGCGATGGCGGCCTCCAGCGCACGCTGGTACTCTCCTTCCTTGGCCTGGAAGAAACAATTTACTCTAATCATATCTTTCTCCTTTCTTATTATATAGGGTTTTATGTCTTTTCTCATAGCAAAGTTAGCGATTTTACGCAAAAGTGCATTATCTTTGCCACAAGAATTACTCTTTAACCCAAAAATAATACATTATTATTATGAAATCAATCAAAATGGCTCTGATGCTGCTTGCCCTTCTGGCCCCATGGACCACGGGTGCGGCTCAGGAATTCTCGCCCACACAGGGCTATCGTCTGGAGATAAGTGACGGACTGGCCCTGGAATGTACGGGAAGCTCCATGACCTTCAACCCGGTGAACAAAAAGTCGGGCAACCAGGTGTGGTACATCCAGAAGTCGGACCGCGCGGGATACTTCACGCTGGTCAATCCGCAGACCCAGATGGCCCTCGACAACGGCAACAACGGCACTCAGCCGGGCGAGGTGTGCCCTTGGGACGTGAACCCCGGAAACGCCAACCAGCAATGGAAGTTGACCCCTGTGGAGGGCGACACCTACACCTTCACAAGCGCGGCTGGCGGACTCAAGCTGGGCTACAACGACAACTGCCAGCCCGGCGGACCCGTGTGGCAGGTGAAGGCCCAGGACTCTGACGAGGCCGTGCAGTGGCGTCTGGTGAAGACCAATCTGAAGATAACCGTGGAGTCCAATGTGGATCAGAGCAAGAACGACTGGGAGAACGAGACTATCTTTGGGATAAACAAGGAGCCCGGACGTGCCACCATGCTGCTCTATGCCAACGAGAGCGAGATGCGGGGCGACGAGGCTTATGAGAAGCCCTGGCTCAGCCCCAACAGCAGCCTGCGCCTCTCACTCAACGGCATGTGGCAGTTCCACTGGTCGGCAAAGCCCGAGGACAGACCCACGGACTTCTACAAGCCCGGTTTCAACGACAAGGAGTGGAAGCAGATACCTGTGCCTTCGTGCTGGGAGATGCAGGGCTACGGCACACCCATCTATACCAATGTGACCTATCCCTTCCGCAACCTGCCTCCCTTCATCAAGGGACAGGAAGGCTACACCATCCTGAACGAGCCTAATGCCGTGGGCAGCTACCGCCGTATGGTGAAAGTGCCTGCCGCATGGGATGGACGAGAGATATATCTGCACTTCAATGGCGTGTATAGCGCCGCCTACGTGTGGGTGAACGGCAAGAAGGTGGGCTACACACAAGGCCCCAACAACGACTGCGAGTTCAACGTGACACGCTTCCTGAAGCCCGGCAACGACAACCTCGTGTGCGTGGAGGTCTATCGCTGGTCAGACGGTTCGTACCTCGAGGACCAGGACATGTTCCGCATGAGCGGCATCCATCGCGAGGTGTATCTGGAGGCCAGACAGAAGCTCCACACCCAGGACGTGTATCTCACCACCCAGCTGAGCAATGACCTCAAGCAGGCCAAGCTGAACGTGCAGCTGCAGGTGCTCAATATGGGCAAGAAGGTGCGCGACATCAAGGCCGATGTGGCTCTCATCGGTCCCGACGGCAAGACGGTGGCGAAGGGAATCGTGGGACACTCCGAGCCTGTGGTCAAGGGCGGAACTGCTACCTTGAACATGACCATGGACGTGAAGAACCCGCTCCTGTGGACTGCCGAAACGCCTAACCTCTATACGGTAAACGTGACCGTCAACGGCGATATCAGCACCCAGAAGTACGGTTTCCGCAAGATAGAGAACCGGGGCGGACGGGTGTACATCAACAACAGCCGCGTGTTCTTCAAGGGTGCCAACCGCCACGATACCGACCCCACATACGGCAAGGCCGTGCCTCTGGAGAGCATGATGAGAGACGTGCTGCTGATGAAGCAGTACAACCTCAATACGGTTCGCACGAGCCATTATCCCAACGACCCACGCTTCTACGCCCTTTGTGACTACTACGGACTCTACATGATGGACGAGGCCGACTTGGAGTGCCACGGCAACCATCGCCTGAGCCGCACGCCTTCATGGATGCCCCAGTATGTAGATCGCCAGGTGCGTATGGTGCTGCGCGACCGCAATCATCCTGCCGTCATCTTCTGGAGCATGGGTAACGAGTGCGGAGGCGGCGACAACTTCGTGGCATGCAAGAAGGCCATCCAGGAGCTGGACGGCCGACTGATACATTATGAAGGAATGAATGAGGTGGCCGATATGGACAGCCGTATGTATCCCAGCATGTCCGCGGTGCACCGCGAGGATACTGACGCCAGCAAGCAGGGCCGCCCCTATTTTCTGTGCGAATATGCCCACGCTATGGGCAACGCCATCGGCAACCTGCAGGAGTATTGGGACTATATCGAGTTTGAGAGCAAGCGCATGATAGGCGGCTGCATCTGGGACTGGGTAGATCAGGGCCTGCGCAAGTGGGGCGAGCCTGCCCACCACCTCTATTATGGCGGCGGATTCGGCGACTTCCCCAACGACCAGGACTTCTGCTGCAACGGCATCATCACCTCAGATCGTGAGGTGACACCCAAGCTGAAGCAGGTGAAGAAGGTGTATCAGTATGTGGATTTCAAGCAGATGCCCGACGGCAAGCTGCGCATCCGCAACCGCTACGCATTCATTTCGCTCGATGGCTTCCAGCTGTCTTACTCGCTCCTGCGTGACGGACAGACCATCCAGAGCGGTATCGTCACTCTGCCCGCCATTGCCGCAGGCGACAGCGCCTTCATCGATATGCCTGCCACAGCTCCCGAGGCTGCGGGCATGTATCACCTCAACCTCTCGCTCCGCCTCCGCAAGCACACCACATGGGCACAGGCAGGACACGAGGTGGCAGCAGAACAGATAGCCCTGGGCGGAGTTCCCGTGGTGGAGCCTATGGAACTGGCAGCAGCCCAGCCCCTGACAGCCGAGGACAAGGACGGCAAGCTGCTCATCCAGGGCAAGGAGTTTGCCGTGAGCTTCGACAAGAAGAGCGGTGCCCTGTCGCAGATTACCTATTCGGGCAAGAATATGCTGGCTCCTCAGGAGCGCGCTCTGGGCGGCAGCTTCCTGTTCAACGGCTACCGAAGCATCAGCAACGACCGCAGGGGCAATCTGGGAACAGCCATCCAGACCAAGGACGTGCAGCTCAACAAGACCCAGAAGGGCGACACCGTCGTGGTGTGCGTGATACAGAACGTATCAGCCGGACATAACGCACGCACCCAGGTGCCCGTGCAGACATCCTATCGCATCACGCCCAACGGCCACATCGAAGTGGAGTGCAGCATGGGCAACACGCAGAACCAGGACTTCTCACGACTGGGCCTGCAGGCTGTTCTCGACGGCAGTCTGGAGCAGGTGGAGTGGCTCGGACACGGCCCCATAGAGAACTATCCCGACCGTCAGGATGCCGCCTTCGTGGGCCGCTATCACAATACCGTGACCGGCATGGACGAGAAGTACATCAAGCCCACGAGCATGGGCGAGCGCTGGGGAGTGAACTGGCTCACCCTGACCGACAAGCAGGGACATGGCCTGAGGGTACGTCTGCTGGCAGGCAACCTGGGCTTCAGCGCCCTCCACTATTCCGACGAGGAGATGTGGCAGGTGAAGTACCATCATCAGCTGAAGAGCATCTACCGTCCCGAGGTGGTGCTGCATCTGGATGCCGCCATGCGCGGACTGGGCAACGCCAGTTGTGGCCCCGGCCCTCTGCAAAAGTATGAGCTGACCGAGAAATCCTACAGCTATACCTTCGTGATAGAGCCTGTCAAATAAGGGCAATACATTATATATATAGTAAAGGCTGTGCTTGAAGCATCAAACTTCGGCACAGCCTTTATTGTTTTCTTTAGTTGAAGAAGACGAGTCTGTCGGCTCCTTCGGATTGTCCTTCTTGTTGGCTCTTGAAAAGCAGCCTGGTTGCCAGGCTGTGGGGCATCAGTTTTCCAGCCCTTGGCACCCGCTTGGCTTCTGTCAGGCGTCTATCTGCACGGGCTGGCCCAGCACGCCTGTATCCACCTGCTGGCCGTCCCACACGAGCTGACCGTTGACCCAGGTGCGCTCCACCTGCCAGTTGAGCGTATCGCCCAGGCGCGGACTCCACCCGCATTTGCTCAGAATGCATTCCTCGGTCACCTGCCATGGGGCATTGGGACGAACCAGTACCAGGTCGGCATGATAGCCCTTGCGCAGGTAGCCGCGGCGGTTGATGCGCAGGAGTGAAGCCGGATTGTGGCACATGAGTTCCACCATACGCTCGAGGCTGATGACGCCTTCGTCCACCAGTCCCAGCATGGAGGGCAGACTGAACTGCACCATAGGCATACCGCTCATGGCACGCTTGCAGCCCCCCTGCTTCTCGCCCAGCTGATGGGGAGCATGGTCGGTGCCTATGACACGTATGCGTCCGTCATTCAGGGCGTGGCGAAGGGCATCGCGGTCGGAAGCCTCCTTGATGGCAGGATTACACTTGATGAGTGCGCCCAGACGGCTGTAGTCCTCGCGGCTCCAGAGCAGATGCGCCACACAAGCCTCGGCTGTTATCTTTGGGTCATTGGGGCTGAAGAGTTCCAGCTCGTCACTTGTGGTCAGATGAGCCACATGCAGCCGGGCACCAGTCTCGCGCGCCAACCTGACCGCCAGAGAAGTGCTCTGAAGGCAGGCCACGCGGTCGCGAATGTCGGGATGATGCACCACCTGAGGGTCATCGCCATATTGGGCCTGTGCCTCCTTCATGCGCCGGTTGATGCGGTCGGTATCCTCGCAATGCGTCATGAGCAGGGTAGGGCAGGAGGCGAAGATGTCGCGTAGCGCCTTCTCGTCATCCACCAGCATGTTGCCCGTGCTGCTGCCCATGAAGAGCTTCACGCCAGGCACACGCGTGACATCCACCTGCTTGATGTCCTCCAGATTGTCGCTTGTGGCTCCCAGATAGAACCCGAAGTTGACATGACACTTCTGCGCCCCCAGGCGGTAGCGCTCCTCCAGCAGTTCGAGCGAAGTGGTCTGCGGCTTCACATTGGGCATGTCCATCACGCTGGTCACACCTCCCGCCGCAGCTGCACGTGTCTCTGTGTCCATATCGGCCTTCTGGGTGAGTCCCGGCTCGCGCATGTGCACATGATCATCTATTACTCCTGGCAGCAGGTAAAGCCCCGTGGCATCTATCACTTCATCATCCGTGGGCAGTTTTGTATCGCGCAGGATGTCGGCTATCAGACCGTCCTTAACAACGAGGGAGCCCGTAAAACGTTCTCCCTCATTCACTATCGTTGCGTTGCGTATAATCATTTTCTTCCCTTGATTTTACCCATTCTCAGTCTCATCACTCCAAAGAGAGCCTCGCTGAAGATGCCTCCGCTCATCTTGCTGGTACCCAGCTCGCGGTTGACAAACACCACAGGCACCTCCTTGATCTTGAATCCCAGGCGCAGGGCGCTATATTTCATCTCTATCTGGAAGGCATAGCCCTTGAAGCGGATGTTCTCCAGGTCGATGGTTTCGAGCACCTTGCGGCGGTAGCACACAAAGCCTGCTGTGGTGTCGCGCAGCCCTATACCCAGTACCGTACGCACGTAAGCCGAGGCGTAATAGCTCATCAGCACGCGCCCGATGGGCCAGTTGACCACATTCACACCCGTGATATAACGGCTGCCCACAGCCACGTCATAACCC